>Ga0325411_1005021_pt1 | contig 14741 bp, 12 predicted proteins | sample PopdelMetagenome_13_FD_206181 | JGI IMG/M metagenome (GOLD analysis project Ga0325411, IMG submission 206181) | Populus deltoides microbial communities from Bellville, Georgia, United States - Xylem-PdIQD-R4 | ecosystem: Host-associated > Plants > Phyllosphere > Stem > Wood/Secondary xylem... | reverse complement strand
ACAGTAAGTAGATTAACTTATCAGCCGACTGCCGGCATGCTGACAAACCTAACATACATTATGCTAAAAGTAAAATTGGATATTTAGGAAAAAAAGAAAGGAATTACCATTTCTAGCTTGCATTTTAACTTCTGAGGTGTATCAGAAATTATCCAGAATACTTATTTTCCCTGTGGTTTATTGAGAGAGAGAGAGAGAATCACACTTTTTTTTTTTTAATCCAAAATTATGAGGAATGACCGTGTAAAATTCTCTGCAAAAAATTATGTCCAACAAATATCACAAAAAAGTTTCCCGAACTTCTTCAGGTCCGAGTCTAGCGTCTTAGAGTATGCTTGTTTTTTAGGTTTCAATTATACACAAAACTCAAGCATAAAAAGTTAATTTTTCTTGTTTTTTCTAGCTTTTTGATAAATTTTATATTCATATCTCAATCTCAATCTCAATCTCGAACATAAAAATAAACATATCCTCAATACACACGATGAATGATGCTGATCATGTGCTTGTATTTACCCACTTAGTTCAAGTTTTAATCTATTTGTTGTCCCAATTACATCACAAATTATCTTCAAAACATCATAACCCTAAATAAATTCAAAGAAAATTAAGGAAAAACCAAAAAGATACCATCTTATACATCATAAAAGTGAAAGCCACGATAAAACAATAGTTAGTAACCACATTGCATCTCTGATACATACTAGCTATGTAGGACCCTGAAAAAAAAAAAAGGAAGCCAACTACCTATGAATTATAGTAATTCTTTCTATCAAGCACTCAGAACTCCTAATTTTTGTTTTTATTTTTGCTGGAAATTGCATCTTGTTATCTTCAATACTCATAAAAGTAGAAATAAGAGCTCTGAAAATAAAGAAAAGAAGGGCTTGACATCCATGCTCTGTTAGGGCTTTCGGCTCCCCTATGCGCGGACCGGTGGTGTACTGATAGTTGCCTATTAGAGGCTAAGCACACTGACGCAATATTTAACGTAGTTCGGCAAATCGCCTACATCCACGGGAGAAGTCAATATTATTAGAGACAGATAGAGAAAGGGTTACAACATACATGGAGGAGGAGGATCACTTCACTCAAATTCTACTCTCATTTCTCTCACACTGCTGCACAAGGCAGCAAGGCTGTTGCCCATGGCAGCCCCTCTTTCTCTCTTGTTCTCTTCACATTCTCACAACCCTCTCTCAGTTTGCTTTCTCACGTATGCCTCTATTTATAGGCATGAATGGTAAGACAACATGGCCATAGATTATGGCACTAGTGGTGGCAGCACATGGGTTGTACTATTTTGTCAATGGTTGGTGCAACTACGATTGACAATGGTAACCCTTTCTTCTTAGGATAGGCTGCACATGTTGTTGCCCAATAATGACAATATCCCAACAATCACCCCCTTTGACATTTATGTGGGGCAACTGTCCGCTTGCTTCTTCAGCACAAGCTTGCAACTCGTAGCTCTTCCAAACTTACCATTATGAGAGCGTCTTTGGCCAAGTTTACAAGTACTTACCACACCTTTCAATCACCAGAGTCACCAAAGCATATATTTTCTCACGCAAAAGGATCACTACAACCAGATGGTCTACCACTTCACATCTGAAGAGTGTTAACGCTTGTCTCTGGGACACAACATTCCCCTTCGAGCGTATCAACCATGCTCGGTCCGGAATGAATTTTTCAAGCCTCACATCAAGGCTTACAACACCCCTTCAAACAAAAATTTCTATTTCCAAGTGCGACAGTCATTATTTGAGTATCTCAATATGATCACGAGCTCACCACTCTTCCAAGAGTCTACTCATCCAGGAGTTGCGTCTGCCCTCTGTTCCACCCTAGAAATCACGCCTTACTTCTTCGTGAGTCTCTCGCTCTTAGTCCTAAGAGTCTATGTAGCTCTTCCACCTTTAACTATGGGGGTAGCCCATTAAAGGTTGATCCATATATGTCTTGATACTCATCATAGCCATTTCATTGGCTATCCATACACATGTCCACTTATATCCAACCATCACATTGGCTCTGGGGCGTTCTGAACTGGAATCATATTGTGGCCTACACACCTTCTCTAAGGTGTCTTCACCCATTTTCATGGGGCGGTCTAAATTGGGGCTCCTATCATGGCCCTCACACACCTTCTATCTAAGGTGTCTTCGCCCTATCATAAGACAATCTGAACTGGGGCTCCATATCGTGGCCCTCACACACCTTCTATCTAAGGTGTCTTCGTCTGTTGTCATAAGGCAGTCTCATCCTCCTCCAGCTGGGATGCTTCAAAGTGGCTCCAAAATTCTCTACCACCATGTGGACTATGGGAGAGATTACTGCCACTGATTACATAGAAAGAGAAAGTTGCGGTACACTCCTTGCAATCCTCCACCTCAATTTCTATATTTGGAGCTTCTGTGCCTTTCTACTTGACAGCTCCACCTATACCAACTCTCTTTGGTATCTTCGCCTTTCATTATAGACGGTCGCCTTTTATCACAAGTGTTTGCACCCCCTCAATTAGGTGCCTCTACAACAGCTCTTTTTCCATCCTTACATGCATTGGAAAGGTCTTCGCCTGTTGTCTTCATCAAGAGCATAAGAGACTTCCTGTTGTACAACCTTTACACAGTCTCTTCTCTGAGCTTTATCTGGGAACTCTTCTTCTCTTTGCACCTGTTGTCTCATTTCAGTACCTCATTGGATCCTACGGGTACTCCTGCACAATCTTCGTGTGCCCTCATGCAATTTCTGTTCTCCAGATTTCTCCTTATTCCTTGCATATGTTTGACAGCAGCTCATTTTGTCACAACACCTGTCCAAGTCAAATTAGGGTGCCAATCTTTTATCCCCTTGCTGTATTTCTCTTCCATTATCAGGGTCTTTATCAATTCTCCTTTTGAGAAATCACAGTCACCGAATCTAACTTCTATGGAGAAATCACCACTTCATCAGATCCTTGAACATACGGAACCCAACTGTTCCCTCGTGTCGTCATCCTGTTAGTCTTCAACCATTTCATTACAAACTGCTATATATACAAAAGTAGTACCGTATGGATAATCCTTCCACTAAGCAAGTTTCCAGGAAAGATTGGAGGGGTCACACCGGTCCCGCTTAAAACTCAATCTCCTAGCCTGAATTTCTTAGGCCATATCTATCCATCATACTATCTTTCCATATATACAACCATTTGCTAGCTTTGTTGCGACTTTCCTTTACAAATGATCTGCAATATCCTGGTTATCTACTTGATTTCTCAACATCTAGCAAGACTACCAGCACTTAGATTCATCAAGATTGGTCTTTGTCAATTTTCACTCTACACCTCTAATTGTCCGCATGATCGGGTGTCCAGAGTGTCCCAATTTTGCCTTCCCTCAAGGCAACTGAAAACTTCCCCACTTAACAGTTCAACACATGTAATTGGGCAAACATGTGAGTCTTCTTCTTTTTCATCTTCATCGACCACCATGATGACATCCAGATGCCTCATAATCGGGCAATCTCTCTTTAATAATTCACCACCACCACTTCTGATCTCAATCTCAACGATCAGACCGTACCATTGCATCCAAAATGATCAAATTAGCTGGAAAAAAGTCTGAAATCGTCTAAATTGCATTTCAGACGGCTAATATTTGATCAAAACAATTTTGGCCTAATCAACGGCCTAGATTCCATCTCAGATCCGGTTGCACGTAGGATCCGCTACACAGGATCCTATCCCTTAACTCGCGGCTTGGCTCCTATCGCCTCGGCTCAACTCAACTCGGCTCGCAGCTAATGACGTGGTAGGTGGGTCCCTCTGTGCTGACGTGTCAGCTGACTGTGCGATGTCATGGCATGCAACTGTGCATGTTGACATCACAATTACATCATGCTGACATCATCCTTAGCATGCCTACTGTGCATGATGACGTCACAATTATGTCATGCTGACATCATCATTATCCGGGTCAGTCATATAGGTCGGGTCAACTGGTTTTCGGGGCGTGTCTGTACGCGTGGACAGTCACCTCGTCGGCGCGTTCGGGCATGTACGATGTTCTATTTCGATGCCATTTTCACCAGTGGCTTCGTCTCTTCCTCCTCTACACAGTGGTATGGTCAAAACACAATTTTGACAACTTTTATTTTTGAGCAAAAATCAAACACCACTTTAAACCATATGTTCTGATACCAATTATTGGGGATTCCAGCTCCCCTATGCGCGGACTGGTGGTGTACTGATAGTTGCCCATTGGAGGCTAAGCACACTAACGCAATATTTAACATAGTTCGGCAAATCGCCTACATCCACGGGAGAAGTCAATATTATTAGAGATAGATAGAGAAAGGATTACAACACACATGGAGGAGGAGGATCACTTCACTCAAACTCTACTCCCATTACTCTCACACTGTTGCACAAGGCAGCAAGGCTGCTGCCCATAGCAGCCCCTCTTTCTCTCTTGTTCTCTTCACATTCTCACAATCCTCTCTCAGTTTACTCTCTCACGTATGCCTCTATTTATAGGCATGAATGGTAAGACAACATGGCCATAGATTATGGCACTAGTGGTGGCAGCACATGGGTTGTACTATTTTGTCAATGGTTGGTGCAACTACGATTGACAATGGTAACCCTTTCTTCTTAGGGTAGGCTGCACATGTTGTTGCCCAATAATGGCAATATCCCAACATGCTCCTCCTAACATCTAAAGAGGGACAATCTGAAATTAGTTTTAAGTTGATTCATCAATGAAAAATATTTGTAGCTCTCGTCAGCTGTGATATCACTCGATGCATATATCACTCGGTGCATTGATAACTTAAAGCATGTCTTCTACATAGTTATTCCTGCAATGTTATTTTATAATTCATGAGCACTATGTAGCAGATTCTATTAAAATAATCATGAAATCAAACACATAGCAAAGATTATTCCAACTAGTGAATCAAACACACTCACCATTGATATAGTTGACTCGTTTAGTTTACCAAATGACAATTCATTAGCATCGTATCCTGAAAGATAAGACAAAAAACATAGGTTAGAGAGCTACAAATGACATTGTAATGAAAATGAAAAGGTGTATAGAACTAAAGTAATAAAACCCAGAATAAAAGAACTACCAATGAAGCACCTATGTCTCACCCACTCAATGTCTTTGTTAAATTTAGCACCCTTCTCTGTTGTAAATGTGATAACAAAAGAGCCAATATTTACAATCTTCAGGGAGGCAGAGACTTGCTAGCAACCTTAAACAGAGAACGAATGAATAGGGAAAAGGGAGAGAAAGAAGAGAGGGAGAGAGATTCTTGTTTAATTCATCATTTCATTCTTCAACTAACTACCACTACTCCATTTTGTTACATATATCAACAATTTTAGGTTGCCTCCAGAATGTACAACCATTCTACACGTGACAAACAACACAATTAAAGAATAACTAATTTATTTAAATGATGCGTTTAGTAAAGGATAAACAGTGTTTATAATGGTCATTAATTTAAGTGTTAACATTTCCTTTTTCTTGCTCTATATCAGACCCTTTACTTTTATTTTTCTTATTACAATGCCCTCCTCTCAAATCAACCTTATCCTTAAGTGAGAATCTAGGAAACCTTAATGCCATTTTGTCAGTATACTCCCATGTTGCCTTTGATGGTAGTGAGTTCTTTCAAAGAACAATAACTTGAGTGACTGCTTGATTTCCCCCTTTTACCATCCTTCGATCTAGGAGCGGTTGAGGTAGTAATTCTGGTTTACCCTAATAATTTGAAAGCTAATTCTATACAATATTATAGCCCAAATGCTTCTTCAATTGAGACACATGAAAGACTGGGTGGATGGCTAATAAGAATGGTAATTGCAACCTATATTCCATCAATCCAGCCTTCTCTATAACCTAGTAAGGACCATAATACTTGGATGCCCATTTCTATGATGTTCAATGAGCTATTGATTTCTGTTTATAGGATTGTAGCTTGAGGTAGAATAAATCACTAACCTTTAATGTTTGTTTACTCCTGTTCTTGTTGGCCAATTGAACCATTTTGTGTTACACTACTTGCAAATTGTTCCTTATAATTTTCAACATTTTTTCCTTGTTTGATAGAAGTTTGTCTACTATTTCATTAGCTAAATCTTTAGGAACACAAGGAATGTGGATTGGTGGCATTAATCCATACAACACTTCATAAGGGGTGTGCTTAGTTAAAGTGTGGTAATTAATATTATACCAGCACTCACATAATGGTAGCCACTTGGACCATTGAGTAAAAGTATTACTACGCATGCATCTGAGGTAGCTTTCCACACATTTGTTTACGACCTCTATCTGACCGTTTGATTGAGGATGGTATGTTATAGAGTAGTGTAAATCCACCCCTTGACAAACAAATAGACTCTTTCAAAATTGGCTCAGGAACACAGTATCTCGATCACTAACTATGGTAGCTGGGAAACCATGAAGCTTGTAGACATTGTCAATGAAAGCCTCAGCTACTAAGGTTGCAGTATAGGGGTGAGTAAGGGCTTTGAAGTGAACATATTTACTGAGACAATCCACTACCATTAGGATAACCTCCTTGCCATCAGACTTAGGTAAACCCTCAATAAAATCCATGTTAATATCTTAGAAAGGTATTTGTGGAATAGGCAGTAGTTGCAATAGGCCAAGAGTCAACACATTTTCTATTTTGTTCCTCTAGTATATATGACACTCCCTAACAAATTGCTTCACATGTCTTTGTTGTTTGTTCAAGTAAAAAAAAACATTTTCTACTCTTTTAGTAGTCATTGTAGCTCCAGAATGTCCCTTAATGACAGAGTCATAATACAATGCTATCAATTTATTATGTAGCATAAGATCATTCCGTACCACAATTTTATCTTTCATATTCAGATGACTATTCACCTATTTGTAGTTAGGATGGGAAGCTGGATTTCTAATAAGATCCTGAATTATAGTTTGAACTATCACATCCTTCTCTCAGGTTCCCTTGACTTCTTCCATAATGTTGGTAGTTATAGTAGAGACCACCATGATGCATATTTCTCCACTAGAAACCCTGAAAAGGGCATCAACAACTTTATTTTCTTTGCCCCTCCTATACTCAATCTCGTAATCAAATCCCAGTAACTTAGTAAACCATAAATGTTGAAAGGGATAAGTTACCTTTTAATCTAGTAGATATTTAAGGTTGATATGGTCAGTGCGGATCTTGAAATGTCTTCCCTATAAATAATGTTTTTATTTGGTAATAACATGTAAAATAACAAACATCTCCCGCTCATAAGTTGATAAAGCTTGTTGTTTCAACCTAAAAATTTTAGCAATAAAGGCAATGAGATGTCCTTCGTATATCAGAACTATCCTCATACCTACTCTTAATGCATCCATCTCAACTACAAAAACCATATTCAGGTCAAGTAAATCTAACATAAAAGGGCTGGTCATGACTTTATTTAGATGATTAAAAGCCTCAATCGTTGTAACAAATCATTCATAGGCATCCTTTTTAACTAACCGAGTTAAGGCTTATATGTACTTCCATAGTTCTTCACAAACTTTCTATAGTATCTAGTAAAGCTAAGAAACCCTCATAACTATTTAGGCTCCGTTTGTTTACTGGAAAGTAGTTTCCTTTTGGAAAGTGAATTTCAGGAAAGTGAATTATTTTCCGATGTTTGGTAGTGTAATGGAAAATAAGTTGGAAAACACTTTCCAGTATTTGGTTATGTCATGGAAAATAAGCTGGAAAATAACTTATTAATGTTTTTTTTTCAAGTTTATTAAAATAATGAGGAACAAATCTTACAAATTAAAAGGTTGAATGAGAATGAAATTGAAAAAAATATAATTTCATAAATTATCTCAAATAAAATAAATAATAATCAAAATAATAGAGATCAAATTTAAAAAATAAAAAAATTGAAAGATGAAGAAATTAAAATAATAATAATTAATATTTCATAAATTATTTCAAATAAAATAAGTAACAATCAAAAGAATGAGGACCAAATTTGATAGATAAAAAATTTCAATTAAAAAATGATAAGGGAAAGGCAAATAACAATTATAAAAATAAGGATAAAAATTAATATAAAAAATAAATTCTAAGGGATGAAATTGAAAAACAAATATTCAATATATATATATATATAGCAATCAAAAATTTGAGGACCAAATTTGATATAATCAGCAAATAATATGACATTTCTAAATTTTTCACAACTTCCGAAAAATGTTTTCCGCCCAAAATAAAAGGAAAACACTTCCTGAAAACTAAGCCAAATTTTCCTTTGACTAAAAAGTGTTTTCTGTTGACCAATTTTCTTAATGGCAAACAAACACAGGAAAGTTTGGAAAGTAGTTTCCCGGAAACCAGTTTCCGGAAAACAAACACAGCCTTAATATTCTTAGAAATAGGTTAATCCAGAATTGCTTGGATCTTTTAAAGGTCAGTGACTACCTTTTTTTTAGAGATTACATGCCCTAGGTATTCAATTTGGTTACTATAGAAAACACACTGGCTTTTCCTTAGAGATTGAAGTAGTATAAACACTATCTTCAGGTGCTGGAAGTGATTTGTCATAGACTTGTTATATATAAGGATGTCATCAAAACACCAATATAAATTTCTTGATATATACCATAAATATCTCATTCATTAGGCTTTGAAATGTTGCAGGAGCATTGGTTAAGATAAAAGGTATAATCAAGAATTCATAGTTTCTATTGCGAGTTCTGAAAGCACTTATCCACCTTTCCAGTTACTCAAAGAGTATGAAATCCATTAACACCTTCTAGTGTATTGATTAATATATAAAGGATAATAGCTTCAAAACTGAATTCACTATTTTCTCTTATTGCTTCCTCTTCATCATCTATAATTTATAGAGAATAAAGTCTCTTGTTTTTACATCTAAGACCTGTCACAAATTTCTCATCACACCAAAAGCATAACCCTTTAGCTCTTCTCTCATTTAACTCCTTATTTCTCAGTGATTTGTAGGTAAAATTTCGGGCACGTGTAGCTAATAAACCAGGTTGATGTGAGTTTGAGGTATTGATAAGTACGGAAGAAGAGTTTCTATTTATGATGGGATATTGGTGAAATCTGGTTTGACCAATTTGATTCATATTATTAGTGGATTGTTTAAGGTTATTTTAAAGGTTTCTGTAATGGGATAATGTGTTCTCTTATAGACGAGCTAGGTTATAAACTAGTTTGAATACCTTAAGTTCAAATATTTTAACCAAGTTCTCAATCTCCACCTCCAAATCGCCCATAGAGAACACTAGAGCTTCTTTTTTGCTAAAATCAGCCCTGTTCCACATGATATCAAAATTCTGAATATAAGCCTCCATACCTCTATTATGTTTAAAGTCCTTCAATTCTTTTAAAGGATCTTTCTATCCCCCAAACCTATAATATAAAAGCTTCCATATACTCCCCCCATGAAACCTCTTGACCTTATAAACTCCTCATGAAATTTTGATGTCAATATAGTGCCCTACCATCTAAAGAACAAGAAGCCACTTTAACTATTTTGAAATCATTTATCTCTTCCATATCAAAGTATTGATTACTTTTATAGAGCCATTTATACACATCTTCACTGTTAAAACATGGAAAATCCTTTCTAGGTTTAATACCTTATATGAGTGTTGTCTTCATTCACAAGTTCAACCAGGTTTTGAAGTAGAACACCTATAGTGAATGTCCTAGGAATATTTCATGGGATTGTGTTCTACAGTAGTTGATTGCATCTTCTGTAGCAAAAACTTGGTAGGCACCATTGATGAGCTTATTGAGCTCCTCAATATTAGTATCTTGATTAGATTTGGTAGCTTGTAATGGTTTTCCATAAGTCTCTAATAGACTCAAAACTTGTTCATATATTATTCTTTGTTTACATCTTCAAAGGATTTATCTAGCTTTTTAAGATCTTAGGACCTGGTGTTTTGTGCCATGGATGAAGTTTAAAAATTAATGGCTATGATACCACTTATTACAAGTGAGATAACAAAAGAGCCAATATTTAACCGTCTCTAGGGAGGCAGAGACTTACTAGAAACCTTGAACAAAGAACAAATGAATAGGAAAATGGGAGAGAAAGAAATAAGAGAGAGAGAGAGAGAGAGAGAGAGAGAGATTCTTGCTTAATTCTTCATTTCATTCTTCAATTATCTACTAGGACTGCATTTTGTTACATATATAAGCAATTCTAGAATTGCCTCCAGAATATACATCAATCTACACATGGCAGACAACACAACAAGAAAAAACCAAATTATTTAATTTGGTAAAGGATAAACGGTGTTTCTAACGATCATAAATTTAAATGTTAACATTTCTCTTTTCTTGCTCTGTATCAGGCCCTTTACTTCTATTTTTCTTGTAACACTCTCCGTCAAAGAACTCTAAGAAACCAATATTTTTCTTTTTCTTTTTGATTGAGATAATTATTTGCCATGCTTTCTTCACGATAATTACAATTTTCTCCATTTTCTTTTCTTTTTTTTTTCTTTTTCTTCTTCTACTTCTTCTTCTTCTTCTTCTGCCGGCACCACAATCATTTTAAGAAAAATCATTTCCCCAATTCCACGAAACCCAAATTAATATTGAATTTAAATCCACACAAACAAATAATTTCAATTTCAGTTACAAATAATGTTGGTATCTAATAACTCCAAATAAAATCCATTAATAAATAAATAAGTAAAAAGTGAAGTTTTGGATAGTACATTGAAGTGAATGACTTTGCATGAAACACATAGCGTATTTGAACTTCAATCAGATTCAACTGAATGGCTCTGCAATGCTAAACCAGACCATCAACATTCACTTCAGAAGGTGTAATGTGAAGGAAAAAATTTCAAAATGTGTTATGCCTGATGAAATAAGAATAAAAGAAAAAATCCCTATATAGTAGAAAGATTGAAGCAAATGGCATTACAAAGCACCCATTAGTATATATGTACTTTTGAAAGGCATCTTAAACGACAAGTTGTCTCAATCACAAAATGAGAGACAACTGTCCAAAACAGGAGAGACTCGCCTACAGCTAAAATAGAAGTGGCTTCATCTTAGAGTGTAGAGAAATTTATTTATTTATCTCGTGAAATAAAATTAAAGCAAGAAAACCCGAAGTAGGTAATTAAAAATGGGTGAGTGACAAGCCGTAGATCAGTCGCCGCCACAACTACCGTGGAGGTGTTTGAAAATATAGTGGTTAGAGTTTAAAGTATTTTTTGTTTGAAAATATATTAAAATAATATATTTTTTTATTTTTAAAAAATTATTTTTAACATCAATATATTAAAATAATTTGAAAATATAAAAAAATTTAAACAAATTTTTTAAAATTTTATAAAACATAATTTCAACTCCATTTCCAAACACTTTATATATTGAGCAGCAGCACAACAACAGTTAGCAGGTAGAGAAGACATGATTGGGTGTGTGATGGCTTTAGAGGCGGCTATGCTTCCATGCTTGCCTGCCAGGGAGTTCCAAGCCATTGACCCCTCTCCCCATCATTCTCACCAGAGTTAGCGACAACTTTCCATCTGTCTCTTTTCAATTCCCATTGCCTTTTTTTTGGGGTAATTTTCTGCAATACAATATAATTGGAGACGAGACTTGCTAGTCTGAAGGACATAGATCATAAAAAAGAGAGGCAGTAGAATGATTCTACCGTGTTGTTTAAGGTTTTGAATAATTGGAGCTGCAATGGTGGAAACAGCTAAGCTAAACAAGTGGTCGAGATTTTTCGGGGGCTGAGTTTTTGATGCATGTACTGATATTGTAGCATATACTTTAGTTTTTAGGGAACAGATGTTTTTCTTCACTCTTCTTCCTATTGATCACACTTTCCATGATATTCTGTCCCTGGTTTGTACACTGTATCAGCAGGGAATGATGAACTTCAATAGTGTGGTATGAAGTGTGTCCTAATTTAGGTGCAGCACGCACACATTCATATTACTTGAAGCTGAGTGTACTCGTTAATGTAAAAACAAAAACTACTAATCGTACATGCTGAAGAGATCTTTTCTTTTTTCCATTCCAGTTTATGTGGAGAGACATGCCAGGGATTTCATGGAGGATGCCAAAGGGCTTCAACTGTATTTTATTGGCCTGCAACGTGAAGATCAACCAAAACTGGTTCATGGATGGAGGAAGGAGTTGAGAGATCATTCAGAATGACACAACTGAACTAGAATGAACAAAGCCTGTTCTAATCTAACATTTAGCATGCCAAATCTGGATCAATAATATTTTATTTTATTTTTTGTATTCAAGAGCTTGTCCAGCATTGTTCTATCCATAGCTTTTTGAGCATGTGCAATTAATCGAATATTGTTGGGCTTCTTGTAACAGTCGTGCCTCAAATATCGACTGAAAATGCCCAATCTGTTTGGGTGGCAAAAATGTGATTACAACTGGCAACAGCATTATCTAATTTAATCTGCCGCACAGCACTCGCACGAAACTACTGTTGAGTGATTTTCAGAAGCAAAAGAAAATATGACAGGAGTAATTCATAACTACGATGATACATTAAAAATCTTAACCTCATATTCAAACTAAGATTAAAAAAGATATAGGGAACAGTTACAAGAAGTTCAAGGTCCTTGTGTTAGCTCTCTCCTATGAGTAGCCAAAAACCATTCCATATTTGTCTATTTCTTGGCATAGGTAATTAACATTGAATTCTGCTGTAACTTGAAACCCTGAAGTGCATGCATAGCGACTGTTGATTGCATCTCATCTCCGTACTCCACAAAGGCAATCCCTGGCTTTGTTTCCACCATCCTGACCTCCTTAAAACCAGCGTACTGCTGGAATAACATTTGCAGCATCATTGTAGTAGTCTCATTGGGAAGATTTTGAATAAACAGAATGTTATTTGGAGGAGCTGGAGCCTCAGGGACCATAGATTTCACACCACCTAGATAGGGTATTTGAGAAAGCTGCAAAAATTTGAAGTAAAGGTAAGGATCATGCTAAGAGATATTGGACATCCTTTTCAGAACAATGGAAAATGACAACAAATTGCCAGTTTCAGAAAACAGGCTGCATCCTTGTGAATCTCAGAAATGAACGCTTTCACTAATTAATGGAAGTGAAACTAATTTCCAGGAGTAGCTTCTCACTAGACAAGGCAACTAGCAACAGATTGATTGTTTCCATTCTGTGAATCTAACTGGATGATGTAGTTGGATAAGTTAATCAACATACTAGAAGCAAATAAATGTTTTCCATCACTAAATAGAAGTTACATTCTAGATTGAGCAACTAAAAATGTAATCCTCTTTGCCTAGTTCAAGTTCAGTTTAAATATATTGACCTGCATCTTTACTTTATAGCAAACAAATAAAATAATTTGTAAGAAGTCAACTTAATGGTCAAATCCTAATATCAAATTAACTTACAACAGCTGAATTTCAGGTGAATCATAATCACAAACATGGATCCAATTAATCTAGATACAGAGGAAAATGAGGTTAACCTCCAAACCACATTATAAAGAACCCAGTAGTGGTAATCCTAAGAAAGCAGAAACATGCTTACAGGAGGTGTTGTCGCGTAGGTGCTGCCATATGCAGGAGTCAGACCCACTCCCACTTGATTAGTATCATGTTGATCTTTCTTCTTTTTCCCTGTCATTTGAAAAATATAGATCTCAGAGGGAAATAAATCAGAGACAATCTACACATTCATACATTTATCTCAAACTGGTTTCTTTCCTACTATTTAAAAAGGAAAAGGAAAAAATATAGCATGCTGCACAATTCAGTTACTATCAAGCATGCTTGAAAAAACAAAAAGACAAATAAACCCCTAGATGCTAGTTTAATTTTTTTTAATGGTAATTAAGTAATCTTATGGTGCTGAAAAAAAAAACAAAAATACTGTTTTGTTGCAAATGAATTTGGTAATGATCAATGGGTCATGTGAAAAAGACCTTACTACCCTAATCAGAGAGAATTTGTTCTTTAAAGGAGTAGTGGGAGGAAAATAAAACTTGAAAAAGTTCAAGAAGCACAAACTAACATCCAAATGGAACCTAAGTCAAAGGCTGTAATATTGGATATTCAGCCTAAAGCTTAATAAACATAAAAACTCTGTAGATCTGGTAGGACACGTCATACTCCAATGAGATATGGACTTAAGCTTTCTAAAGTGGAGTCAGAGTCATCATCAACGTAGAATGTGTTGTTTGAGGATGAGGAAGTGTAGGAAGCTGATATGTGGAGGATTGGTTCTAGAGGTTCTTAGTAAGAACTTGTTTTGTGCTATACATATATTTAATTAGATGAACAAGTCACTCTTTCTATAATCTATATGTGAAGGCTGTGAAATTATGAAATTGCCAAGTCAGACAATAAATTAATAATTATAGTTACACAAAAATCACTCTATAATCTATAAGGGCAAGGCCATGACATTGAAATTGTGAAATCGCTAGGTCAGACCGTAAAATACACACAGAATTACAATTGGTCACACTCTATCCTTGAGAGATCCAAAAATAATGGTAAAATATTTTTTTTAAGAAAAAAAAAACACAAAAGTGCTACTACTCCCTTGTGCAAACACAGAAACAAAAGCATGCTATAAGAAAATGCTTAGCATTTATCATTGAACTTCTTTCTATCATTCACTAACATACAGAAAAGAAACTCTGTGTGTGTGTGTGTGTGTGTGTGGGGGGGGGGGGGGGGGGGGGCTCTTAC
>Ga0325411_1005020_pt1 | contig 14741 bp, 9 predicted proteins | sample PopdelMetagenome_13_FD_206181 | JGI IMG/M metagenome (GOLD analysis project Ga0325411, IMG submission 206181) | Populus deltoides microbial communities from Bellville, Georgia, United States - Xylem-PdIQD-R4 | ecosystem: Host-associated > Plants > Phyllosphere > Stem > Wood/Secondary xylem... | reverse complement strand
TTGGAAGTAAAAACTTCTTTTTACTTGGATTTTATTGAAAATAAATTAGTCTTTGTTTTTTTTTTCGATAAAATTATTTAATTGTCCTTGGAAGTAAAAATAACTAAACTTGAATTCAAATGCTTTAAAAGTTTTTTATTTTTTTAAATACAATTAAATAACTAAATTACTCTTTAAAAAAAATTATTTAACTAGCCATCAATGACTTTTTTATATTTTTATTATGATTTTTTTTGTTATAAATAAGTTGACTTAGAGGTAATTAAACAAATAAAAAATTATTAAAAAAAATAGTTCACTGCATACGCTAGCAAGTGGATCATTTATGTGCCAATCAGGTGATGTGTGTAGCATCTCCTAGCGGTATTCAAATTATCTCAGCGACAACGCCATTTTTGGACGGTAGGTGTAACCAACAAATATCCGGTTTAGTGTTAACAATCTTTATTTCCATCTTCCTCAATTTCCTCGCTTAACCCTTCAAGATATCAAAGTAGTCTTTCAATTTGTTTTTCTTTAGATTTAGTCCTTATTCTTTTTATTACAATTTATTTTATTTGAAATATTTTATAAAATTAAAAATTTCTTTCAACTTCATCCTCTTTTAGTTTTTTATTTTCTATTAAATTTAATCCTTGTTTTTTTATTGCTATTTTTTTACTTTGACAAGTTTTTAAAATTAATATATATTTTTTAATTTTATCATTTAACATTAAATTGGTTAAAAAATAAGTATCTTGATTAAGCTCGGATCAAGAATTTCACATATTATATATTTAAAAGATTAACTCATATTTAGTCAGGTCTATAATCCAAGTCATAAATTTTATTTTTTTAAAAGAATATACTTGCAACATCATAGTATATTTTTTATGAAAAAATATGATCCAGCCCAGCGACGTATCATGTAATAGTTATCATACCTTCATCTTTTTTACGGTATTTATTTTATTTTTATCTACTTTTAAATTTTAAGAAATCCAACTCATTAAAATGATACTCTCATTATATAATAAAATACAAGATAAAAAAAATATAAATGCATAAAGTAATATAACGTTATATCAGATACATTTTATATTATAAGAATCTATTTCACGTTTCAAAATAAATCCTAAAAAAAGATATGATTTCAAATATCAAAATAAGACTTTTTCCCCTTTTGTTATTTTACAAATAATAACACCTTCCATGAAAAATTTTAACCAGTTTTTTTATATAACTCTTCACTCAATCATAAATACAATTAAAATTTTATAAATTAATATCTTGGATCATGAAAAATTATTAATTAATTGAGAGATTATTTAATCAATAAATTAATACATTATACATTAATTAATAAATTATTGAATTATGAACTATTATTATTCTATGAATTTCTTTAGCCAGAACAAATTCATGAATGTAATTAGTCTTATTAAATAGAAGAATCCATTTATCTATTTTTACAATAAATTAAAATTACATTCAATGATTACTTAATTAATATACTTAATGAACATTAAATCAACTAAAAACATATATAAAAAGAATATACAATATCACAAATGATAAAACTAAATACAATGACTTCTCATCTTATAGGTGTAAAGAAAGCAATAATGACAAATGAAAGGAATTAAGTATTGTATGAGTACAAAATAGAAAGTCTAACTTTCACCTAAAAGAAATTGTAAAAGTGGGTGTTATAAAAATTTAACTTGCAAGTGAGCCAAGCAACCATATCAAATATGATCATCAGACCATTAGAATATCTATAAATTAATATTAAAAAAAAACGATGTCAAATGATACAAAATCTCAAAATTCCATAAGGTAGAGAAGGTTTTTTATAAATGATTTGTTTCATATTAAGAACATGTGAATGCCACCTAACAACTAATCACTAAAAAGGCAAATAAATTTATTAAAAAATATTTATTCTATAAATATGCTAGAATTCCATTTTTATCAAGGTTGGCTTAAGGACTTCCAATCAAGACATGACATTCAAACATATCATTATTTTGGATAAAGTAAATAAGTTGATATGGACCTAATGAAAAGTCATTTTCAATCTATAAAAAAGAAACAAAATCAATTTTTCACAAAGAGATGTTTTCAATAAGGATGAAACATAATTATTTTATAAGCTACAACCAGATAATTTTCTTGCAACAAAGCAACTTGAAGGTAAGAAATAAAACAAGAAAAAAACAAACAATTATTATTTGCTATAATGAAGATAGTTATGAGAAAATTCCTTTATGATTTATTGTTAGGTATGCTGAACCACAATGTTTTCAAGAATGTAAATCGAGTAACCATCCTTTTGTTTGTTGATAATTGTCTTCTTCATCCAAGATTTGAAAATTATTGAATTGTTTTTCTTGCCACCCAACACAACATCAAATATTCAACCTTATGATGCAATGATCATACAAGCTTTTAAAATATATTATTGTCATCGATTTTATTAAAATCTTTTGAAGAATTATGAAATTGGAATTCAAATCTAGAATCTTGAAAATCATTTTGATAAAAAAAAATAAATGGTAGAAAAGATTTTTTACTTGTTAATCATTGTTTTGTTCATCCAAGATTTAAAAAATATTGATTTTTTTTCTTGTCACCCGACACAACATTAAAGATTCAACCTTATGATGCATGATCATACAAGCTTTCAAAATACATTATGGTAATATATTTGATCAAAATCTCTTGGAGAATTATGAAATTGAAATCTAAATTTAGAAAGATAAATGTTTTAGATGAAATGAATCCTGCAATCTCATCTTGGATAATAAATGTTTAAGTAAGTATAATTATAAATTATTTTTGACATTGTAAAATTAGGTTTATAAATAACATGGCTTGAGAGAATTTGAATCAACACTTAAATAATAGAGTCGTTCAACAAATGCATGTTCTAACCAAATAATTTAATAGTAATATAATTTGAGAGTATAATAATTTTTTTATATTTTATTCTATCTTATATATCACCAACTAAATAAAATAAAAATATTATAATTATTATTTTTATATTATAACAAAACATAATATTATCTTATTTTCTTGTTCTATCTTGTCAATTGTATCTCAACTATCTCAATCTTTTATGTTGGTTAGGTGAACATTGTAACGCTTTTTTTGGAACCTATAAGGATGGCATTAGAAAATTGTAAAACTATAGTGGTAAAAGTATTATGAATCTACAAGGAAAAAAATAAAATAAAATATACCAAAAAGATTGTAATTAAATGATGGGGTGTGACTGTGTGAGCTTTGAGTAGAGCAATATAAAAATAATGGGGTCGAGAGGGCTGGCGAGCAACATCAACATTGTCAGCAGCGGAGAAAAACGCAGAGAGGTATCACGTAAAAACAACATAAAAGAAAAAGAAGCTTTCTTTCTTTTCATTTAAGTTATATTGAGATATAAAGTTTATATCTTTCTCCTTTTTTTTTTTTCTCATTCCATTAGATTGATACAAGTAGAGATGAGACAAATAATCTAAGGGAGGGGAATTTAAATTACCGTTAAGTGAAACGGTGCATTTTGAACATTTCAATTATAGTCAATGTTATGCGTTTTGATAATTCAATTGTAAAAGCCACGTGCTCAAGAGCACAGGCTCTAGAATCTTAAGAGGGAAAAACTGTTATATATAGTGCGTTTATGTTGCTAGCAGAGGTATGAAATGAGAATAATATAACAAATTCCTTAATCTTCGGAACACACTCTCTATCTCTCTCTCACTCTTTCCTCTACATTCTTTACCAACAATCTGTGTAATTCCCTTCCCTTACATGCCATTGCTATCATCTTCTTATTGTTCATTAACTCTGACAGTGATATTACTGACAAGTGTTCATAATCCAAAAAGTTGCTTCAAGTGGTATTAGAGCGGTATCTTTCAACTCGACAATGCCACCAGAAACGAGGTCCTAAGATGCCAGGAAGGCGGATGAACCCAACAATTTGGAGCAGGCTCAAGCGTATGATCAAATACAACAACAACTTAATGACACCAGGGCAGATACCAATATACATTTTCGCGAGCTTAAGGAGGTCCTTGATGCCCTTGTCTTTCGAATAGATTTAGTCTTGCATAACACTCAACTCTCTACTAGTGAAACCAATCCACATAAGGTGCCTCAACAACAACCACCTGCACCTCAATACACTACTGCGAGAGACTTCTCAGTTAAGTTCAATGGAACCAATGAAGGTGCACCTCCCTATTATTCCCTACATAGACCAAAACGAGAGTTCCCTGTCTTTGAGGGGAATGATGTACTTAAATGGATTTATAAATGCAATCATTATTTTGATGTGGAAGAGGTTGCTGAGCATGATAAGCTCAAATTGGCCTCTTACTATTTGGATGGGATGGCTTTGTGTTGGCACCAGAATTTCATGAGAAGTTTGGGGGGACAGGTAGTGCCTTGGCCAGAGTACTTAGAAGCCTTATGTTGTAGGTTTGGAGAGGGAAAGAAATCCATTAGAAGAACTCATTGAGTTAAAACAGAAAAATGACATAGAAACCTACATAAAGGACTTTGACATCCTGTGGAACTGATCAGAGATTTCTGAAAAAAATGCACTGGTATTTTTTATAGGAGGATTGGAAGTAGAGGTCAAGAATCTGATAAAAATGTTTGAACTAAAAACTCTCAAATAAGTTTATACTCTTGCCCGTTTACAGGACAATACACTTACCCACCGGCGCTACAACTCAAATCCTACTAAGCAAACCTACCAACCCACTACGTATGCTCATCAAAGTAAACCATACACTCTAACTAGCTACAGCAAAAACCTACCAGGATCTTCCAGCAACACCTCTAAACCATTTTCCAATGGTTTGCTACCCACTCCCCTACCCTATAACACCAACCCAGTCAACAGAACCACTAGATCTATCAGAAACAAGGATTTAGACGAGAGGAAGGCTAAGGGTCTATGTTTCTGGTGTGATGAAAAATTTGTTCCTGGCCATCGGTGCCAGAACAAAAGGTTGTACTCCCTGTGTGTTGTCGAAGAGGATGGAGAGTGTAGTGATGGGGACGGGGTGATTGAAGAAGAACAAGTCACTCATAACCCACACCTTTCTCTCAATGCCTTAGAAGGGGTAGTAGGACTTAATACCTTAAGAGTCACTGGCAGGGTAGAAAAACAACCCTTGTTTATTTTGGTAGATACAAGCAGCACCAATAACTTCATTAGTAACCAAGTTGCAGAAAGGTTACATTGCAGACTCACCAACATTAAGGCCTTAATTGTAAAAGTTGCTGACGGGGGACTCATGACTTGTTCTTTTGTGTGCTAAAATTTTCAATGGTTCATGCAGGGGGTTTCCTTCGAGACTGATGTGTACACATTGGACCTCCAAAATTGCGATATGATTTTAGGCATCCAATGGCTAGCTAAACTGAAAACCATTGTTTGCAATTATGAGGAGATATGGATGGCATTTCTATGGCAGGGCCAAGAAGTTTGTATCAAAGGGGACAAACTGGTAACAGTGGAGACTATTCGAGTAGAACAACTCAATGGTCTGTTATGTAACACCAGATTAATAGCCGAAATTAGTCTATGAAGCCTACACAGTATTGATGACACATGCCATGCAGAACAACCCATGTCCACCAAGTTATAACCATATGCTCTACAGAATACTGGTTTGGCAGCCTTGCAGGCAAACTACCATGAGATTTTTGAAGAACCTAAGCACCTGCTACCTTCTCACAACTATGATCACCATATACCTTTGAATGAAGGTACTGATCCAGTTAACCTCAGACCCTACAGGCATTCAAGTTTACTAAAAGATGTGGTGAAGAAGATGATTCAAGAAATGCTGGACTCAGGAACTATTCAGCATAGTCATAGCCCTTTTGTTTCCCCCACAGTTCTGGTCAAGAAAAAAGATGGGTCCTGGCGGCTATGCATTGACTACAGGGCACTGAACAAACTCACAGCGAAGGATAAGTTTCCTATTCCTCTAATCGACGAGCTCTTGAAAGAATTGGTTGGCACCACTATCTTTTTTAAGATAGACCTCCGATTGGGTTACCACCAAATCAGGATATCTCCTGAGGATGTCTACAAAACAGCATTCAAGTCAGATAACGGGCACTATGAGTTCATGTTCATGCCTTTTGGGTTGACTAATGCCCCGACAACATTCCAAAGTCTGATGAACGAGATCTTTCGGAGTTACTTACGAAGGTTTATCCTGGTATTCTTTGATGACATCCTCATCTACAACAACACCCTGGTAGACCATTTAGGCCATTTGGAGACTGTGTTTAAGCTTTTGAAAATCAATGAACTGTATGCCAAGGCTAGTAAATGTGTTTTTTGCAGCAACCAGGTTGAGTATCTTGGCCACGTTATTTCATCAGCAGGTGTGGCAACTGACCCTTAGAAAATCAAGGCCATCATCGACTAGCATGTTCCCAGCAACATCAAGTAACTTAGAGGGTTTCTAGGGCTCATAGGGTATTACAGGCGATTCGTCAAGGGCTATGGTACCATATACAAACCATTGACACAACTACTGCAAAAGAATGCCTATAAATGGAATGAACCAGCCACCACAACCTTCCTTCAGCTTAAACATATCATGATTAACCCACCAGTGTTGGCATTACCAGATTTGCATAAACATTTTGTGGTTGAGACAGATGCCAGCAGCAAAGGCATGGGGGTAGTTTTGATGCAGGAAAGCCATCCAATTGCATTTATTAGTAAACCATTTGGATCAAAACAACAAACTCTCTCCACTTATAAAAGAGAACTATTGGCTATTCTATTGGTTGTCATGAAATGGCGTCACTATTTATGGGGTAAGCGTTTCACCATCCGCACTGGCCACATTAGCTTAAAATATTTATTGGAATAGAAGGTGACCTGTCCCTCCCTGCATGTGTGGTTGGCCAGACTTCTCGGCTTTGACTATGAGATTGAATTCAAGAAGGGGAAGGATAATATTGCAGTAGATGCACTTTCCAGGGTAACTTGTGCTGAACTGAGCACCTTGATAGTTTCTACCATTACCATCTCTATTATGGACGAAATAAAGACGGCATGGGACAGTGATCAAGCTGTCCAAACCATCATTCAGGAGCTCATTAAAGATCCCAATTCTCATCCCCACTACTCGTGGGTTAATCACTTATTATGCAGAAAGGGAAAGATAGTAGTCAGCCGCAATATACTTCTGCAAACTCGACTCATTGCCTTATACCATAGCTCAGCGGTGGGAGGCCATTCTGGAGCAACTGTTACAGCCAAGATGGTGGCTAATGGGTACTATTGGCGGGGACAACAGAAGCATGTTAGACAATATGTTAGGGACTGTCCCGTTTGTTAGTTAAATAAAACAGAAAACATTCGCACACCAGGGTTGCTGCAACCACTGCCCATACCACATGCCCCTTTCATTGATATTAGCATGGATTTCATAAAAAGACTGCCTAAGTCTGAAGGCAAGGAGGTCATCTTCGTAGTGGTGGATATATTCAGTAAATATGCCCATTCATGGCCATTCCTCATCCCTATACTGTAAGTATCATGGCTAGAGTTTTCCTTGATAACATTTACAAACTACATGGACTGCCAGCCACTATTGTCAGCGACAAAGATGCTGTTTTTCTAAGCCTCTTCTGGAAGGAGCTATTCGCCAAACAAGGAGTCAAACTGTGCTACTCCACCGCCTATCACCCCCAATCAGATGGGCAAATCGAGGTGGCCAACAAGTGTTTAGAAAACTACTTACGCTGCATGACAAAGACCTCGCCAGCACAATGAATCAAATGGCTGCCATTAGCCAAATGCTAGTACAACACTAGCTACCATACAGCTACCAAATCTACTCCTTACGAGATCCTTTATAGCTACCCACCTCCGCTACATATTCTATACATTGCCAAAGACTCACCAGTCGAAGCAGTAGATGCCTTTTTGTCAAAAAGGGAACGCATGCTAGTGACTATCAAGAAAAATTTACAGGGTGCTCAGAATAGGATGGTCCAGTTAGCCAACAAGCATCGGAGTGAGAGATCATTTGTAATAGGTGATATAGTGTACGTAAAACTCTAACCTTATAGACAAAAGACTCTGGCTCACGAACAGTCCCAAAAACTGGCTTCCAAATACTACGACCCCTATCAGGTTTTAACAAAAATCGATACAGTGGCCTATAAGTTACAACTACCCGACTCAGCAATCATACATTCCGTATTCCATGTGTCTCTCCTAAAGAAGAAGGTGGGAAATCGAGAGGTCCTCTCCACACTGCCTTCCTTGCCAGTTGAATCCTCTCTCCAACCTCAAGCTATCTTGGAGCGACGAATGATCAAGCGAAACCACCAAGCAGCCACTCAAATGCTCGTCCACTGGGCGGGTCTCAAACCTGCTGAAGCCACATAGGAATTTGCTAATGATTTGGTTCACCGATTCCCTCAGTTTGACCTTGAGACAAGGTCCATTTAAAGGAAAGGCAATTGTTACAAGTAAAGATGGGATAAATAATCTAAGGGAAGGGAATTTAAATTACCATTAAGTGAAACAGTGCGTTTTGAACATTTCAGTTATAGTCAATGTTATGTATTCTGATAATTCAATTGTAAAAGCCACGTGCTCAAGAGCACAGGCTCTAGAATCTTAAGAGGAAAAAACTGTTATATGTAGTACGTTTTTGTTGCTAGCAAAGGCATGAAATGAGAATAATATAACAAATTCCTTAATCTTCGGAACACACTCTCTATCTCTCTCTCACTCTTTCCTCTACATTCTTTACCAACAATCTATGTAATTCCCTTCCCTTACCTGCCATTGCTATCATCTTCTTATTGTTCATTAACTCTGACAGTGATATTACTGACAAGTGTTCATAATCCAAAAAGTTGCTCCATAGATATTGGAAAAGAAGAAGGCAATTGATGAATTGATAAAAGAAGCTTCTTCTTAGAAGAACCATCTTGTTTCTTTCGAGCCCTTTTGTCTTTACAATAGAATAATCCTTGAATCTTTACTTGGTTTCTTGCTCAAAATTGGCTTTTATTGTTAATTTAAAGCTTTTTATGAGTACATTTTTCTTGGATGATTCAATTGGCTGAATTACTGTAGTTACTTAATATCAGATTTAAGCTAGTTGGTTCCTTTTGTTTTATGGGTGTGCTATTTTGTGTGCACATTCTATGTTCTTAAAATCTGAATCTCTGTCATGATTTGATTACCAGATCTGTCAGTGTTTTTGGAATCTGAAAGTGGGGGCAACTCCTCTTCTGTAAAACAGCACATTCAAGACCTTCTCCAAATAAACATGAGTTACGAATCTTATTGTTTCTGTTAATCTGGGTTTCTGCGACCTCAACATTTACAGATGGTCTATAAATATGTCAATTGGAGATTCTATGTTGGTAACATTATGGCATTTAACTTTTTTAAAATTTAATATGGAGGGGCTGTTTGGTTCCAAGTGGTCTACAGAATAAAAGATGACATGTAGGAACATGATGGCTTTAGAAGCATGTTATACTTTTTTTCATAAGGCTCCAAATTCCAGTGTTGATAAAATGTCAATAAAGTTAGATAAGAGCCCCTTGGTTGGATTTGTAAACTATCGCTTTACTCTTGAGGAAGAGATACATGTTCTTTATGTGTATGAATACAGCTCGAGTCTCATGTCCAAGGGAAAGGACTATGGAAATTATTTATGCAATAAGTTGAGCTTGTTGCTCACAAGGTGCTGATGCTCTTTCTTGTCAACCCTTTAATGGTTGTGAATAACTAATTAGATATACAAATACACACATGTTTCTAGGTTTTCTTATTAAACAGGATACAATTATATAACCCATCTTTCTCTTCCTCTCTGTAAATCTCAACTCTCTTCACTTTATACTTCAGAATTAACTATTTTAGGTTCATGTTGTGCTTCATCATATTTGATATTTAATTTAGTCTTTTCATCCTCTCTAGAATCACATTAGCACTGTAGTCCTAACAGTTAAAAAAGCTAATGTTGTAGCTATAAATTTCTACAGAAGTAAGTTGAGGTATGTCTTTTACTCGACAATACTGCTATCTTAGTGATCTCTTAAATTTGTGACATTTAGCTCTGAGATTCTTGGTTGAGTGGCACTCATTTACTAGATAAAATGCAATAGTAATGAGTATTATTAGATGCTGATAGCAATTAGCAACCAGAAGAAACCTCCTTCCTTCCCAGGCTGCTAACCATTTCCCCACCAATCCATAATATTTCTTTACCATTTTTGCCTGAAAAAAGTTTTTAAATTTGTTTTTTAATCCATCAATCACTTTCATTTCGTTGCAGATATACTATATCAAGCATTACACCATTGAGAGTTGATCCCTTGGTATGTTATTATTGACTATATTATGTACAGTATGTACATGTTATATCCAATCCTCACCCCTCCCCCTTCTGTTTTAAGAAGCTTTATCCCTTCACAGATGGGACTTGAGAAAAGTTATGCGATTCTCTACAAAGCGTTTGACCATGAAGCCGAAGCTATTTTGGAGGTACGAACTATCACATTCTTTTCTGTGAATAATAACCCACTAACCCCAAACTCTGTGCCATTGTGCTCGTGTGAGAATTCATGATAAAAAAGGAAGCTTTCTTCCAGGTATTGTCATGGATACTTCTTGCAAGTTGCATATTTTGATATGTTTATATTTTTACATGACAACTATTTGTAAATAAACATAGAGTTGATTGAAAATTTCAGTTATATATTCCTAGTATTGTGCAGTTAAATGTTAGTGTTAAAGAGTAAAAAATTACATTGCAATTAAGGTATTGTTTCTAGGATCTAGTTTTCAACAAATCAACCAATGCATTTTCATAGGTTATGAGGTTTCATTGCTGCCAATAGTGTTTCTCTGTTCATTCTGGAAATATTTTTCTATTGACTTCCACTTATGGATTGCAAATTTTTTTAATATCTTCCTGGTATTGCTTTTCCATCTACTAAATACCATGTCTGGAAAGTTTCTTGCATTACCTTGTAATGAGATGACTTACATAAATAAATACTCTAAAGATGAGGATGAGCACATGAATTTTGTCATAGGGTAGAAGTTGTTTTACTTCCTGTGGGCTTCTTGCTTATTTTCTTAGGTGACTCTGAGAACAGCATAGTATGGCATGTGCTATGTATTTTAGTTCCATCATGTTCTTTTTCTGAAAATTGTGTTCATAAATATTTTGAAATTTGTTGTGATTTGGTGGTGTTTACAGCTTCCCTTTGATTTTTTGTGTAAAAGAGCATGTAATGACCAAGAGTTATACTAGCAAGCCAATTCATTTATGAAGTCTTGACATGGAATTTTTATTTATTTTATGTGCTTTTCATTTTGATTTCCTCAAGATGGACATGAACATTTGATTAATGAAACACTACATCTACATTTTTCAGTAGTGGAACTTTCATCGGTAAATATGATGGAATATGTTGTTGATTGGATGCAAAAGTCTCCATCATTTTGTATTCTTTTGGTGTAGTTTAACAGGGGGTATATTTAAGCTTTTGAGTTCACTCACACAAATTCTTTTAACATATATTGTAATTGAAGAATCTTTTCACTCTCCATTATAAAGAAAATTTATATTGATTTTCCTATGCAGGGAAGTGGATGAGTAGGATAGAGATGGCTATTCAACATATTTTTGATGTATTTTCTGAATCAAATCTTTTTTCTGTATGTTCTTTCTCTTTTCCTATTCTTAAATACAAAATAGAATAAACTAATGATATAGAATCATTATAATTGATTCTATACATGAACCATCTGATGTACTATGGTAGTTGTTTGTACATTGCGAAACTGCATCATGTTTTAATGTTTCACTAAATTCTGTTAAAAACTATGTGTGATGCAATGTGGTGTTTATACGATTGAAGTTAAATCTAGGATTGGAATTTGAGTATTGACAGATACTGTTGGCTTCTAAATGAAGTACAGTGTAGGGTCGTAGCTTTAAAGAGTGCTGGGGTAATAAGTGGAATGTGGATAATTATGTGAAAAGCGGTAGCTAATAAGTCATTGAGCTTTTCTCTATCTTTTGTTGTTTCTTGGTAGTATTTTTTTTTCTTGGGGAAGGGAGGGGGGCTTGCTTTGATTCATGGAGAAGACTGGGTTATCTTACATTTCTTTAATTCAGCAAGAACTCACTTGAATGAGAGAAATTCATGCATAATGAAAACTTTGTTTTTCTAGGAACTACACACTTGCCAAATTTAACTAATAGTTCACTAAAATACAAAAAAGAAAAAAGAAGAAAAGAAAATTAGGGAATGTTATGTGAAATCTGTTAATGTTACAAAATCATTTCCTTTGCAGGATTTTTCATATGCAAACTAGATGGAAGCAAAGGTTTTTTATATAGGAATTTGGGATCCAAGCGGGTGTCAAAATTTCACTCTAATGAAAAGTTTCTTTGATTTAGATCCAGAACAATGAAAGGCTATAAATCAACTTGAGCCGGTCTAGGAACGATAGATTCTTATAGAAGTTTGGTAGGAAAGACTTGTGCAGTGTTAAATGATTCTATGTTGTTCATGCTATTGTAAAGATGTTATGCAGAGAAGATTAATTCTGGTAATATTGAAGGGAAATTATGATAAAGGAAGTATTGTCTAGATAGGTTGCTCAGAAAATGGTATCTTATTTATTAAAAAAAAGGCTAATAATCTTGTAGCATATGTCAGAGAGGGATTGTTTTGTTTGTATTTGGATTGAGTGTACAAGTTGATAGGACCTATAATAGGGTATACCTTGATTGTTGAGACTTTACTTGAATTGAGTTTTTGCTGGCATTTTGAGTTTTCGCGCGTTGGTGTCATTTGAATTGTAAGCAGTGCTCTGAAAACTAATTATGTATGTATGAAGGTAGAAAGTTATTCTTTGTTTAATTGCTATTTTGGGTGCTAATTTTCTAAAGGTTATTGTGATTGGATTTTCCTTCACTTGGATATGTTACAACGACATTTTGTTTAATGGCTCAGAGTTGAAAATTGGTGTTGCAATATGTTGTAAGGTCCTTGTAGGTTCCTGCTATTGTACTCTAGTCTTAGCTTTTTTGTTTTGTTTTGGGAATTGCATTCAGTTTTATATTTGTCCTGTTTCTTTTCTGTCTTGTTTTTTCAAGACTATTTGCTGTCTTATGTCGAGCATTGGTTTAAATACAAAGATCAAGATTGTGGTTTTCTCTTACAAAAGTTGCTATGCTAGCTGTTTTTATTTATTTTTACGGCTACCATAGTTATTAAACCCGGCTTGACTTGATGTTACAAGCCTAAGTCTTGAGAAGAGGGAATCACACGTGGCAAGGAGTTAATTGACAAGTTAACTAGGAAGTTAATTAGTTAGTTGGAATTAGCAAGGATCATATAGTTGGTAGTTCGTTTCAAGTTAGTTAGGAGTTCAATCCTTGTACAAAAGAAAATTGTACAAAGCTTGATGGAGGAGCATAAGAAATAATACAATAATACAAGAACAATTGCAGAAATTGCATATCTCTCTCTTCTCTCTAATTTCTTACACTTTCTCCCTCAAATTTCTTCAAAACATTTTGCTTGTTAAGGAAGATCTTTGATAATTGGTATCAAAGTCACTTTCCAAAGTAAGGTAGCTTGGGTACAAGAAACAATTAAAAATGGTGGCAAATAGCATGATGAAGGCTTTGGAAGAACACAATAAGAGATTTGAAGAACGAATACAAAATACTCGTGAACAACTTTAAGAAATCAATGTTGTGATTTTGAAAGTAGGCTTAAAACAATCATTTCCGGTGATTCTTTCACCCATAAAAGTAGTCCAAGCATAAGCCAATCATTAGGAGAATCTAAATCCAACTTCTTTTAAGGAAGGGTGTTTGAAAATGACTAAACCTTTCAAAGTTATCCCAATGTAGGGTATGAAGTTTTTGAAATTGACTTCTTTGAGATGTTCCAACTATTTAGCAAATTATAGTCCCTAAGGGGCATGGCGTGATGGTAAAGGCCTTGAGATCTGCACAGTAGGTCTCGAGTTCGAGTCACGGTGTGCACTTCTTGTAAGAGCCTAGGACAGCCGGGGTTTTACTCGCTCACCTGGGCCCACTGATGCAACCATATTATTCAATAGTTTCACCCACATTTAACTAGTGTTTTGCCTATGTTTTATATATAAAATGCCTTGATATTCTTTGTTTTATGTTTTGAAGGCACTTTTGGATAAAAGATGCAAAAAGGAGTAAATTGGAGATAATTGGTAGATTTGACCTTCAGTCGATGTTTTGTGCAAAGCGTAAGATCTAGAGGTTGAAATGAAGTGATTCCAGTGGCATTAAAAAGCTAACATCCATACCTTTCTAGACATCTAAGGCAAGAAAATAAAATAAGGAAGAGCATGGAAATCACAGCCTTCAAAGTCAAATCTCGCAATCTGCCAGTGTTGACCTTCGGCCATTCCAACTTGAATATCTAGAGCTAAAGAAGTCCAATTGATGCAAACTCAATTTTTTTGGATTCATGACTCAAATTTCTATGAACGCTCCAAATTTCATCCAAAACCGATGTCATATGAGGGAGATATGATTTTTCAAAGATGACATCTGAATTCTGCCAGCAAACAGGTTTCGTGAAGAAACGAGTCCAAATTACGTTCCGAAGCATCTAAACCGATATCCAAGTTTTTATTTCAGCAATTTAGCTCCTCTAAGTCAAAGCTT
>Ga0325411_1005019_pt1 | contig 14741 bp, 10 predicted proteins | sample PopdelMetagenome_13_FD_206181 | JGI IMG/M metagenome (GOLD analysis project Ga0325411, IMG submission 206181) | Populus deltoides microbial communities from Bellville, Georgia, United States - Xylem-PdIQD-R4 | ecosystem: Host-associated > Plants > Phyllosphere > Stem > Wood/Secondary xylem... | reverse complement strand
TTCACCTAACCAACACATAACTAAGTTATGAATCAACATGTTGAGTTATCCAAATTTAACTAAGTTAATATCAAAACATAATTTAAAATAAAATAAAATCTAAATCAAGCTCTACATCTTGATGATTTTGAATTGACCTACAAGATATTATATTTATATTAAGCCATGTTTGGCATTATATTCCAAGCCTTTAACACTCATCCTTGTTGTTTTAAAATCATGTCAAAATATGTTTTGCTATTCACTCTAGTTATTTAGGGTAAATGGACTCATCAACATGGATCATTACATTGTATATTAAGATTAGTAGCCATTTCTTTTCATTTTAAATAAAAAATAAGTCTTTAAAATATCTATATCCAATATTGTCTAAAGCATTTTTACCACTAGATCCCACCAACAAGTAGATTAATCCATAATTGTCAATGCTTGGACATTTTAGGACCAGGGTACAAAACCCTTATTCAACAAAATTTATGAGTGAACCCCAGTACTATAGGATAAATGAAATTGAACAAGACATTATCCATAGACTATTGTTACATAAACAAATTGTTTGGCGACATCTCCTTCTAAGATTTGGACTGGGTTCAATGAACCTAATATAGGCCTATCTAATTATTCACTGACATGGCTTTATAAACTAATGTCACGGGTCATGATCTGGAGTAAATAGGCATAGAAATATCAATTCTAGAAATAAATTGGGAGTAACAAAAATAACCAGAACTTTAGAATTGATAGGAAGAAAACCTACCGTAGGTTTAACTCATTATAGTAGATCCATAAAAATACACTATCGATAGACTGGGCACAACAGACTATTAAGGATAAAAAACAAGTAGAAATGCAATTCACTTTAGGTAGGATACTTTAAGGTAATAATACATTTCCTTTAATGTAATAAGTCTCTTATCTTGGAACTCTAAAGACTAGTTAGGGTTTTCTAGTGATCATAATTGATATGGATCAACCCACAAACCCTAACAAGTATCCATTACATGTTCTAAATGAGCCAATCACTAGGTCTAAAACAAAGGCATTTAAAGAAGCATTAAATGTATTCTTTCAAGTTTCGGCCAAGGAAGAAATTAGAGATCCATTAGAGCATCAAGAAGAGGTCTTAGTATATTTAATTCATGTGCAAGAGGGGCCAAATCCCACCTTATTTTTACTTAGGCCATGAACTTTCGACAATAAGGCTGCCAATTATGCACTAGTTTCGGCTAGCCTTAACTATATATTTTCTATTGTGTGTGGAAACATTAATTATTTTCTTTATGTATTGGAATATCTTATTTAATTTCTTTCTATGTCAGGTGAGGAGAATACACCAAAAAAAAAAAAAAAAGAATCCAAACTTAAAAGGGAAACAAGGTGGTAGCAAAGTTTCCTATTTGTAAGGGGAATATTTCAGCAACTTTAATTGTTTTTTCTAGTGATGGAAGGACAATTAGTGGGCGGCAAAGAGGAACAATAAAAGGCAACAACTTTTCCTTCCAAAAAAAGGATAATATGAGACTACAATTAAAATCCTTTCCTATCTTGGAAACTTTAAGGGCATCAACTTCTCCCTTGGTTTATAGGATCATTGAGCAGCATTTTAGGCTATACATAAGCTTTATATCATACTTGTATTGTTTTATTTTCTTCTCTTCTTACGGCAATAGAGGGAATTAACTTCTGAGTTTTGTTTTTATTATTTTAGTTACAGTCCAAGGCTTGTTGAACTTAATTAATACTTGGTTTTTAGCTAAGATCTAAGGCTTATTTGGAGGGCTTATCAATATAGGTTTTGGGTTAATTTTGTAACTAAGTTAGTTTTGTCCACAAGGCTAGATCCATTTAGGTTATTTTATGAGTATTTGAACTCTCTATAAGCCTGAAATTCAGCAGTCATTGAATAATATCATTTTGATTTTTCAGCTTGTGTGTGAGAATAATTCTTGGATTTTTTGGTTCTTGAAAGAACTAAACCGACTTATCTAAGATTTACTAGTTTCGAGGCATCATTTGATTTAATTCCAATAGTGCTGATGCATTTGGATATGTTTTCATTGTTTCACACTCCTAATAAATCTCTTTTGACTTTCCAGGATCAGATTTCAAGCTTGATTGTGAGTTGTGTGACTATGTGATCATGAGGTTCACGTTAATAATACTAGGTTCGCATCAACCTTTGGGTCTGGCATTGACCACACCCATCAAGACCTAGGTCTATCCAACGCCAGACCCAGCGCACTTTTATAGGAGCGTGTTTGGTGTTGTATTAAGTTAATATATTATTGTTTTTTAATATTTGTAGTGTGGTTTGCTTGTATATTGTGTAGTTTTTTACAATCTTTTCATAGATAATTAAAATTCAATTTTTATTTTAATGCTTATATGTGATTTGAGAAAATTTTATTTTGTCTATAATTTGATATAATTGATTTGCTTTTTTATAACTTAGGTGTGTTATAATGAAAGAAATTATGAGTTATTTAATGGTTAACAATCATATTTTGTCAATTTTATTGTTAAGCTGGAAATTTTATTGATTTTATTTTTTGATACTTGAAAATGTATCAAAATCCAGCCTCAAATTCTACCTATATTTAGATCCAAGAAATAAAGATATAGGTTAATCTACGGATCATTGGGTTAGTTCTCATATTATCGAGTCAACTCCGGTCTATTTTTATATTTCCAAAACAATATCATTTTAGTTTTTTTTAATTTCTTGACTTTGACTCGGTCAGATCGAACTAAATTCACTAAGTAATGAACCAATACGTTAAATCATCTAAATTTTATTCGGTTAATATAAAAAAAATTTAAAATAAAACAAAATTCAAATCATGAGGATTATGAATTCATCTGCAAGATATATATCTATTTTAGACATTGTTTGGTATTGCAGTTCAATCATGCTTTTAAATTTTTTTTGAATTTTTTTTGTAGCTTCAAATTAAGTTTTTGTGTATATTTGAATCATTTTGATTTGTTAATATAAACAATAAATTTTTAAAAAATAAAAAAAATATTATTTGAATTTATTTATAAATAAAAAATATTTAAAAAAATAATTTATATTGTATTATCAAACACGGGCTTGGTATAAATAAAGGCTGATGTGAACAGTAAAAACGTATGAGAAAAAAAAATAAAAAACGGGAGAGCAAAAAATAATAACAATAAAAAACACTTGCAAGCTTATCTCTCCATTCCACCGTACCCATCAATTATTTATTTCTCCTCAACCCTTCTCTATCAAAAAGAAAAAAAAACACTAGCTTGATGTTGACCGACGTCCTCTGCCATTAATTTCTTTAAAAAGAGACCCACGTCATTGCCTCCGTATTTCTTTGCTCCTTGCAGTCCAGAAATATTCTTTGCTTTCTGTCTTTCTTTTCTTCGCACTTGTTTTTCAAATTTAATGAAAAGCATATTATAAGTTCTCCTTTTCGATGGTGATTTATAGGATTGGCCCCACGATGAAGAACACATTGCTATTGTATGTAGCCAGAAAGAAATAAACTTAACATTTCAAGTAATCAAAGAAATGACTCGACCGTCTCTTTTCTTAGACTTATATTATTCTATAATTATATCTTTTATATTTTTCAGTCTGGCTAGTCAAATCTTCATAATCTCCTGCACCACTATCCTTTAATGTGGTAGAACAAGACGATTGCTTCCCCAAAATCCAAGCTTCCATTGCCGTCCTTGTCCAGCGCGCTAAAGATGCTCTGATGAGTGAGGTTTGTGGCTTTTTTTCTCCTGAGATGGTCCTTGTATTCACGGAGGCTAATTTTCCCGTCGTCTTTGTACAGCTGTATTCACAAATATGCTGTAGTCACAAATCTGCAAGTCAATATGATTATAAAGTCACCTGACAGGTTGGTCGGAGTTGTACAGCTGTAAGTGTAGTTCACTGAAGCCGCGACCCAAAGCCCAAGGAAACCCAGCTACTACTATGAGAGGCCCCCACAAATTTGGTTTTGGAGAGAATCTTTTCTTTGATTCCACTTACCCGTGAATTATTTATTTCTCCTCAATAATTCTATTGACTGTTACCATAAACAAATCTAATCATACCATCCAACCCAGCATCTTGGAGTCCATTATAAAATTATAAAACGAGACCTAAAGTATTTTTTATGAGACTTGAGCACTGTTATAAATTATAGTTGTTTTTATAACACATGTAATTTGACTCGACGGTCTCTTTTCTTAGGCTTGTATTATTCTATAATTATATCTTCTATATTTTTCAGTCTGACTATTCAAATCTTCATCATCTCGTGCACCACAATCCTTTATTATTATTATTGTTATGCACACCGAAAAAATAATTATTAAAAGATACATATCATTTGTATAAATTGCACAGCTTTTGATGACATGTCATAAAGGATGGAAAACTGCACAATTTGTTAGAAAAGTTAGGGGGGAGATGTTTCCCGCATTTCAAGGAAAAGAAAAAATAAATACGCTCACATGACAAAGAGATTACTAAAACTTGATGAATAATTACTTTTTTTTTATATATATAATTTGAATTTTATAAATAATTATAGGAAATAAATAATAATAATAGTAATAATAAAAACAACAACACAATAATAATAAATGATTGAATGATTACAAATACGCTCACATGACAAAGAGGTTAGTGGAACTTGATGAATGATTACTCTTTTTTTTTTCATTTTATAATTTGAATTTGATAAATGATTGCAGGAAATAAATAATAATAATAATAATAACAACAACAATAATTGTAATAGTAATAATAATAATGATGATATTAATTAATAATAATAATAACAACAACAACCCATTTCTGAGTTATTCCCCAAATACACCTTTTTTCTTTTCAAAATAAAAATATAAAATAAAAAAAGCAAGAAGACTGGTGACTTGGAAAAGCAGGTTAGAAAGGATTGCAAACATATATGAAAATCAAGTTGCAATTCAAGACAAATTAGAAGCCTAATTGTAGCTCATTACATCCAAACTTAGAGAGATAATGCATATTTAAGGTCAAATCAAATCATTATTGAACAAATCTGCATAATTTTTAAGTCTAAAGACATAATTAGATTTTTAATATGCCAATTTGATTTAATCATGGGCCAAATTAAATGATTAGTTATTTTAAGAATTAAATTCGATCTAATTAAAGGATTTGATTAGGTGCAAGGACTTAATTATATTTTAAATGGGTCAAATTAATTTTATTAAGATCTTAATTGGTGAAAAATTAAGTTTGGGAGCTTAATTGAGAATATTGGAATTTTAGGAGACTAAATTCTAGCTAGTTTTTTCTTTCCCCCTTCTTGGCCACCACTTTGGCCAGTTTCTCTGCCACACCTAAGCCGTAGTTGCCACCATCAACCACTTGCCAATCTTTCCTACAACACCAAGAATGCCTCAAACTTCTCTCCTCCTCCAACCAAATGAGTTTTCCCCATTCTTTTCTCCTCCAAACCCTAGCCAAATGCCAAAAACCATTCACCAATCATTTTGTTCATTTTACATTAGGGTTTAGACATATACTTTAATACTCGGGGTGTAAAACTACATAGTAGAGTGCACTTTCAGGTATTAAAGAAATAAAGTGCAAAATAAATGTGATGCTAATATTTAGACTTTAGAACATTTAGAATGGAACCCAAAGAGGTAGAGACTCTCTCATAAAGAGAGATCTTTCTTAGACCTTAGAAGAAACCTAGAAAAACAATTTAACAACAATGCAACTTACCTTAGGTAAGGTGCACTGGGGTGATGTGCCTTCCTTTTGCATAACCAGTCCCTTACTCAGACTTTCGCAGACCATTAAGTTTCTTAGTAACCTTAATACTAGGTAGCGACTCTTAAACCTTAATCATAATTTTATGATTAAACCTAAATCCCTTTCCTTTCCTAACAATACCTATCAGGAGCCATTTTAGTGCGCCAGCCCAATGTCACCTCCCAACAACAACAACAACAACAACAACAATGTTGGTAATAATAATGACAATAATAATAGTGGTGTGTTGGTAGTAGTAGTAGTCATGATAGTAAAAATAATAATAATAGAGGTGCTAATGATAGTACTAATAATAGTAATAATAATTATTGTGCTAATGATAATACTATTAATATTCATAATAATGGTTATAAGAGTAGTAGTAATAGATTGTTATCATCGTTTTTTCCATAAAGAAAAATACGCTCTCGCACTTTAGATGTTGAATGCAACATGTCTTGGTGGTTAAAACTATTCATTCGAGTGTAGTTTTATGTGTTTTTTTTTAATCTTTATTCTTTAGATTTCTTATGTTTTTTTCCTTAGCCCTTATATGAAAGTTTTATTAGTTTTTCCAAAAAGAAAATTTTTTTTAACTTATTTGCACCTAGAAACTCTAATAAACACCCTAATAACCTCAACAAACATATATTTCAACTCGAAACACCACTAAATTGATCCAAAATCACAAAGTCAAGTCGAAATATTTTTTGCCAACCTCAATATATATTTTCTAGCTAGATAAAGGGTATAAAATACCTAAATAAAACTTCTCTCATCAGATAGAACCCATTGACACCAATAATGGTTTGTTTTGTCATTGGAATTTGACTAGTTAAAGCTAAATAACGATTGTAGCCCTCATCAGACATCACTGAGATGTCTAACAAGATGGTGATATAAGTTGCCTCTCCTCCTCAATAAAGATGGGGAAAGTGATAAGAGCTCGACTAGAAGTGAGGTTGGTAAAAGCATCCTTAAACTCAGTTCTCTCAAGAACAACCTGAGTAGAAAGCTCAACTATTGCAGCCTCTATTAGCAAAGTTGGAAGGAAGTTGAGGCAGAGAAAATGTCATCATAGGAATCTCTATAATTGAGACTGGAACACCGAATTCCTGAGCGGTGTAGACCCTCCTCATTTTAAAGCGGGTGGCAGCGCTTGCAATCACTTTAAGGTGAGTTAAAATCTGCTTTAACCCCAATTGGGTGAGTACGACTGCCTCTGACTTCATTTTTTACAGGATTTTTGACTCCCACCAATGTCTCCTTAGGAATAGTGCCCTTATAAATAGAGAGTTAATAAAAATGATGGGGGTAGTCTTCCATCACTTCTTCAACCTTGCCTCTAACTGCAACAAGAGACAAAAACTTCCTTTCTGAACTCTCTTCTATGGACTTCACTAAAGTTTCTATTTCTTAAGAAGATTGAGCTCTCATGCCAAGGAATAAAGGAACGTCATCCTCAAAGATCTAAGATAACCTCCCTCTCTCATGGGATTCCCTAGTAATGACAGGAGGACTTTTGCGAGGAGAGTTACTCTCCTCCTTGTTAGCGATGGATGTTAGGGTGTCACCCCTTCTAGTTTTGTGACATTCCTTTTTAGGGGCAACAACATCCTTTTTTAAAAGACAAATCTGACTCCTTTTGGGTCTATATTTTGATTTAAAGTAGAAAGGGAAAGAAACTGGTGGTGGAAAATACCTAGAAATGAGTTTGTCTCCTTAGATTAGAACTAAAATAGTTCGGGGTTTTCAATAAAGTAGTTTTTTCAAAAGTTACAAAAGTAAGAGAAAAGATAGAGGCAAGAATGAACAAGGTTATAAAAAAACATCTTTCTACCCTCATCGTTTGATGAATAATTTTTCATATTATCTTTGATCTTTAAAAGTCCACTCAATTATAGTATTAAACGCAAGCTATCATTTTGCTTCCCAAAAGATGCTTCCTTTAAATAAAGATGAGTCACCTAGCCATAAAGAATCCCAACAGTCCCCAATGAGATAGAGAAATCTTATAGAGAAAGTAAAAATGATCTCATTTACTGTTGGTAACCTTTAAAAATCTTTGCATAATATATACGCAAAGACCTGGGGGGTTACTGATGGATCAACATGTTTTGTTCTTATTTTTTTTTACATTTACCAAGATCCTTATTTAAAGAAACTAGAGGCCAATCGACAACTTAACATCCTTAGGCCCATCCAAGCGAATACCTCTAGGGCTAAAGCTTGGTAGAATTATGTAGAAATTGACAAACTCCAATGTCAAAGGAAAAGTTAATTACTATTTGGTCCTTAAGTTATGAACTTGACTATAAACTAGTCTTTTATGTTTGAAATCTATAATTTAGTCTCATGACTCATGCAGTCGATTCTCTTACTTTGATTTCTTTTTAAAACTAAATTGTGTTGATCTTTTTCTAAAAAATAAAAATTTTCAAGACCACAATGGGATTACAACAAACCAAAATAAGTTTTAATAAGGAAATAATCAATAAGAGTCAAAGGATTAAATTACAAACATTGAAACATGAGGGACTAAGTGATAATTAGTGTCAAGACCTATAGATTGGTGGTTATTTTATTCTTAAGGAACATAGAACTATTTTATTTTCACACAAACAATTAATAATTGATTAATGTTGCCATAAACTCCACCATCATAATTAATTAATGAAATATTGAGTTTAGATAATATGATTGTTTTAGCATTCATAATTAATCTAGTTAACTAAATATTACCTAATGGAGACTCAACTAGTCTTGTAAGCCCTTGGCCAAAGGTCATTAACCTACATAAGCATGAAATTGCATTGTAAAATTAATATTTTGTTGTTTGGGTGTAATTTCAATATTTTTTATGAAACCACAGTTAAATCTTCTATGTTTCCTAGAACTATTAAAGAGATTCAATTGTTATAGGGCAACAATAAACCTAAAGTGTCTCATTTCATCTAACGATCATGCCGAACTGTATTAATACTTATCTAGAGTTAATCGATCTTACTTATAATTAAAGATTGCAAGTTCGAGATCTTGCTCATCATAAAAATATGAAGATTCACTACAACATTTAATAGTTTTACTGACAAAATGTTTTCGTTAGCGTGAGATTGCCATTTTGTTGGTGAAACTTTTACCTACTAATTCACCGACAGAAAGCATCTGTCGATATACCATTCGTCGGTAATTCCATCGTCTGTCACTAATTCTATTAGTAAAAAAAAAAATTTCCTGCTGGAAATATGCCGATGTAATAATTCCATCAATATATTCTCATCGGTGATTATGGCATATGCAGTAATTTTTTTTCCAGACTCTTCGGAATATACCAACGGACTAATTCTGTTTGTAGTCACATCGGTAAATCAACGATGGAATTATTCTGTCAGTGATTGTGGCATACGCAATAATGTTTTTTCAACTCTTTGTAAAATACCTATAGGGTTATTTCATCTATAATTCTGTTCGTGATAATTAAAAAATATTTTAAAAAATAAAATTGTATACAATAATAAAAAAAGAAAATAATTAAAAAAATAAAATTGTATAAAATTGAAATATGTAAAAATAAAATTGAATGATATAAAATCCAAATATTCATTACAAATCTATTTGTACAAATAAAAATTAAACTAAAACAATGGTAGCGCTGGAAGAGGAGGAGGGGGCTGGTCATTCCTGGGACCATATGAACAAAAAGGGGGTGCCCACATACCAACCATCTGTGATCTCATTTCCATGATCATTTGGCGGAGTTATTCATAATCTACCGAGAGTCGCTCATATTTTTCGGAGAGATGAGCCATGTGTTGTTACAAGGCTATGAACTCCTGAGACTAGGTGCTTGATACCGATAGGGAGCTCCCAACAGTTGAGACACTATTGGCCGCCCACATGTTCTTGGCTATAGTGTTGGAGAGTCCGTACACCCGATTTTTATTGGGTCCACCAAACGATCATGCCTCCATCCACAAATTCGGATAGAAATCCGGGTGGGTCGAATGATCGTCCCCATATCTCTCTCTCAACCGGCTATTATTTGTCTCCTGAAAATTAAAAAAAGAAATTATCAAATTCAATTCAAGAAAATAATAACTTACGAAACAAAATGGTTGAACGAACATACCACAAAGTGTTGAGCACAGTTGTCAACGAACTATTGCACCCTCATTTGGCGGTCTTTACTCCGCACGTGCGTCTCTACAAATAGCTCCATTAGGCTCGACTCACATCCAAGAGACGTAGCCTATAAAAAAATGTTACAAGTTAAATATATTTATAAATAACAAAAAATTAATTAAAGATAGATGTCATTAAAATTAATCGTATCATCCACTTCACATGTGCATTGAACGGAACGGAGTCGCCAGTGTATGTGGTCACCGAACTGTGAATTTGCCGATTCTGGTTATCGGTACCGAACTGTGAGCATCGTGTGAATTGCTCAGACATCATGTGCTGGATATATTGTGCCCATATATCCTTCGAGATGTATGACAACTGAAATCCCTCCAAATCGCCACACACATTCCAGCCTTGTAGACCGTTATCTCTGACATATTTTTTTGTTTTTTTCCTGCGCTTCATACCAAAAGTCATACAACCTACATCCATGAATAAATTTTATATGAGTTAATGACAAATTAGATTTTAATATATAATTTTTTTTAAAAAAATATCGTATCGTTTTCGATGTTACCTAGTTGCCCCATGATTCTCCCACACCCTCCTCACAACATTATCATTCGTGTTATCCCACTCGAATTTATTCTTTGTATAAATAATTTATTAAAAATAAATCAATAATTTCAATATAACATAAAAAATAGTTAAAATTTAAAGTTAACACTAACCTCAAAACTTTGAAATCATGCATCAATATAAGGTCTCCAATCAAGATGTCTTGAAACCTCACTCCATTGAAACAATGGAATCTCCATCGACAATTTAAATGCCGAAGTTATTACTCGGGCGACTTCAATGTTTGTGAACCTGAAAATAAATAAAATTAATGAAATATTAACTAGTTGTTCACAAATTACATTATAAGTAAAAAAAAAAAACTAAAACCAAAACAAACTTACATTGAAAGGTCATCTTTCCAATGTGCATCGTACTTGCAGGTGAATTGACCTTGCTGTGAAAGCACACAACCTCTACCTTGTGGAACCGTGCTGGAAGAGGCAACTTCGTGAGTCGTTGTAGGTGCCTCTTCTTAGTCGGCACCTAAGGACATGTCATCATCGCTGTTAGAAGAACTAGCTGCAACCATGTGCTCACGACGTGCTGTTGATTTTATTCTACGCATCTACACAAATTTGATGAATAATTACATAATCAAATTTGATTTTTTTAAAAAAATTTGGTAGCACCTACCTTATACTGACGACTACCTAAATTGTCCAAACCTGCAAATATTGACAAGATATATGCCACAAACTAATTGATTTTATTTTATTTATACCAGAAATTTTAGATTATTTAATTTCATCTCATTTTCAAAGTGATAATAAAATGTTTCTAACCATAAAATAGAGAAAACAAAATCCCATATATAACCTAACATCTATACAAATTTAACAATAAAATATAGAAAAAAAATTAATTCTATATATTCAACTAACATCTATACAAATTTAACAATAACAATTAAAATTAAACAAAACAATCAAACACTTTATTATGCAATATATACAATAAAATTTAGATAAAGCAATTAAAAAAATCCTATATATTCAATTAACATTTATATAGAAAATTCAACAAAACAATCAATCATTATTGCAATAAAAACAATAAAATAGGCTACAAATTAATGAAAAAAAAACTATAGACTTTAGGAATGAAAAATGCTTACCTTAAAATTGTGTTTACTTTTAAATTTTATCTATCTACAATACAAAAAAAACAAAAATATATTGTTAATAAATCAAAGAAAAGATGAAAAACAGAAAATCAAAATAAGTGAGGAGAACCACAATACACATCTTTGAAGATGAGGAAATAACTAGAAATTGAAGCAAAATCAATTGAGTTGAGAGGAAAAATCGAGAGAGAATTAAGAAAATTGAACAAGAGGAAAAAATGAACTGAAGGGGTGCTCAGTGGGTTTTATATTGCGTTTTTACCGATGGAATCACCGATAGACAATTAAATAATATTATTTTTAATTAATCTATTGGTGATTCTATTGATATATTCAATTTGAAATTTTTATTTCGCACTAAATGTTTTTAAAAAACCCTCCAAAATTTTAATTTTTTCGTCAGTAATTTCCTCGCTATTTTAAAATAGTACACACTATTAAAGATGCATTAATTACTTGAGCTTTGGATTACGTGTTCTTACCGATGAAATTACCAACATAATATTAAATAATATTATTATTAATCAGTCCATCGGTGATTCCCTCGGCAACCTGCAACCGAGTTAGAGGAATCACCGAAATGGGATGTGAACAGTTCCCTTTGCTTCTAGAATACACCGATGGAGACAAACCATTTGTGTTTCCATTGGAGATCTATGAATAGTTCTCTTTGCCTTTGGAATACTCTGACGGACACAAACTGTCGGTGTTTCCATCGGCAATCTGTGAACAATTCCCTCCGCCTCTAGAATACTCCGACGGACACAAACTATCGGTGTTTCCATCGATGATTTGTGAAAGTTCCCTTCGGCTCTGGAATACACCGATGAACACAAACCATTGGTGTTTCCATCGGTGATGTGGGATGTGAACAGTTTTCTTTGCCTCTAGAGTGCACCGACAGATATAAACCGTCGGTGTTTCCATCAGTGATGTGGGATGTGAACAATTCCCTTCGCCTCTGGAATACACCGATGGACTCTAACCCTCAGTGTTTCCATTGCTGATGTGCACAGTGAATTATAGATTATGCTTGTATTGTCTGTCTATCCTCCTAGAAAACATTTAAATTGAAAGCTGCATGCACAACATAATAACAATAGTGCACATAACAATTATAAAATAAATATTTCTCAGTACAAAATTTCATCCAAAATATTACATTATAAAAAATTCCTTTACACTTTCGTGTTCTAATAGTTAGTCAGAATTATCTTCTTCTTCTTTAATTGAATTGTCATTAGCTCCATCACAATCTTCAACATTGACATCATCATCATCTTCATCGACTTGTGCTTGTCCGTTGGAGCTCAGAACAACATTCAACTACTCAACGCCAACATCAACAAAACTATCATTGAAGACATGAAAATTTAAATTTTCTTCTAAGTCAATCGATGGAGCAACTCAATATGGTTCAACTAACTCACTAACTTGAAAGACATCATCTCCCACACTTGGGTCTTCATTCTCATCCTGAACAACCTCGACATGACCCCTGAGTTTTGTTTTTGAAATGGATAGCCAATCAACTCTTGATCGATCATTTCTAAAGAAAGGGGTGTATGTGTAATAAACTTGCTAACATTGCTTGACGAAAACAAAGACATCATTTATGTTATGAAGTCTAGCTTTTGAGTTCATTTCGACCAGACCATAGTGGAGATCTACTCTGATTCCTCTATTAGTGGTGTCATACCAATAACATTTGAATGAAAACACTTTATTATGCTCACTATGATATTGCATTTGACACTATTTTCTAATTTACTATAATTGTCAGCTTCAAACTCACTACAAGTCGATCCTTTAACATAAACACCACTATTATATGTCTTTTTTTCATGCCCATATTCTTCAGTATGAAACACATATCCATTGACAAACTACAAGTCGATCCCTTAACACAAACACTACTGTTATATGTCTTTCTTCCATGCCCGTATTATTCAGTATGAAACACATATCCATTGACAAAATACTCATTATAGCACTTAACTTTTCTTTCAGGACCCAGGCTTAGTAAAGACAATGAAACACTAGCATTCCTTCCCAAGCTTAGTAAATATATGAGTAGATGCTCTATTGAGTCAAAAAATGATGGAGGGAATATCATCTCAAGTTTGCATATTGTCCTAACGGCATTCGTTTCAAGTCTTTCATTGTCATGTGTCTGCAACTTGTTAGAGCATATATTTCTAATGAAATGACTGATCTCCATGAGTGCATCCCATATCCCTTTTAGCAACAAATCACGATAACCTGATGGAATGAGTGTTTGCATAAACACGTAGTAGTCATGGCTCTTCATTCCATAACATCTGAATTCATCTAGATTAACCAACCTTGATATGTTCGAGGCATGTCCATCAGGAAAACACAAACTCTTAAATCATTGCTATACTAGTAGTTGTGTATTTTTCTCTAAGGCAAAGCTTGCTCTGGGCTTTGCGACCTGTGACCCATCATAAACCAACTCCATATTTTTACGGTTACAAAACAATGCTATATCCATTTTAGCCTGGATGTTGTCTTTGTCTTCCCCTTCACGTCCATGATAGTGTTGAAAATATTTTCAAACACATTATTTTCTATGTGTATGACGTCAAGGTTATAGCGGAGGAGATTGGTTTTCCAATAAGAAAGCTCCTAGAAAATACTTTGCTTTACCCAGTTATGGATCAAACCAAAACCAGAAAAACTTCTGCTTACCGAATTGGAAACCAAACACAATGTGTTTTCCATGCAATATGGACATGCTACTTTTCTATGCGTGCTCCAACCAGAAACCATTCCATAAGCTGGAAAATTATTGATAGTCCACTTCAAAACTAGTCTCATAAGAAAATTTTGTTTTCTCGACATATCATAACTCAAAGCCTTGAAGGACCACAACTGCGTCAACTCATCAATCAATGGTCGAAGACAAACATCAATATTCTAGCCCAGACTATTAGGACCGGGTATGACCATAGATAAAAACATGAACTTCGGCCTCATACACATCCCCGGTGGCAAGTTATAAACCATAAGTATAACCGGTTAACAAGAATGAGTAGCAAATGACCTGAATGGGTTGAATATATCTGTACA
>Ga0325411_1005015_pt1 | contig 14748 bp, 6 predicted proteins | sample PopdelMetagenome_13_FD_206181 | JGI IMG/M metagenome (GOLD analysis project Ga0325411, IMG submission 206181) | Populus deltoides microbial communities from Bellville, Georgia, United States - Xylem-PdIQD-R4 | ecosystem: Host-associated > Plants > Phyllosphere > Stem > Wood/Secondary xylem... | reverse complement strand
TATTTCCGTGCTGATGGGCAGAACTGTGGCAACTTTCTCACGGTATGCTGATAAAATACTCAAACTGGATCTTATCTAGAGTTGATAATTAACAATTTTTAGTCATAAATCTCCGACACTAACCTAAAATTCTAGCTAGCATTTTGGATGTGAAATAGAAACCTTGGGATTATCAAGAGATTTATTATTATTATTATTATTATTATTAAAAATTCACCCGGTGATTCAGTCTATCCTACCTGTGAAGGTTGATTGTTAGTTTTATTACCACATTTGTTATGCAAGTCTGTCATCCTCGGTACAAAGGGATGTGTTCTGGTTAAGCTTTATAATTGAACACTCGGTTGGAAAATGAATGCATGTGTCATTGTAAATTATTGCTCCTCCATTTCAAGAATTCCATGGGATTTAATATCACAGTTGCTTCTCCATAGATATCAAGATTCCTCATTTTCAGGCCTTTAACTTTGCTTATTGACACTATGCATCGCATTCGCCCCACAATTTAAAACTCCAGAATAACAGTTATACCATTATGCATGAGATGGACATTATTATTTTCTTCTGAAACGCTGATGGGTGGGATTGGTAAACAGAAATAGGCTTATGTGACCAGCGCCAGAGGTTTAACAGTGCCTCACCAAAAGACTTGAACTAGGGAAGTAACCTCCTCTACTGGCCTTGTAACAGCCTGTAACGCTGTCATTTATGCCTGTAAAAGCCATCTGGCTTTGTGTTCTATCTAGCATTAGATAATACCTGAAGATCTTTCTGTTTCCCTTTGTTTCCAGTCACGTTTCAAAATTTTGAACTCTTTCTTGAAGCTTCATCCTCACCGTAACATGTGCAAGCTTGTTGATAGTTTATAATTGTTGTTTTATGTTTGGCACCGGTATATGGGTTTCATGTGACTGAAAAGTGAAGTTTTCTGATAGATTGTTATTCCTGCTTTAGAATTTTTGGCATTTGGTATCTTTTTATTTGGTGGACTGGTGAGTATACATGCTTTTTTTGCTGATATTCAAAGGCAACTAATCCAAAAAAAAAAAATTATACAATTTCCTCCATTTTGTACCTCATTACAAAAGGCAATGTTCTTTCTAAAGTGATTTTCTGGAAATTCTTTGCTCAGGACCGCCCAACAACAAAGGTGCATGCAGCTCCTGGCGGTGGATCTTCACTGGACTTCCTGTTTGGTGGTGCTGGTGCTGGTGGTGCTGGTGGTGGGAAATGAGGCATCATGACATAGGTGGTGGAGCCATTGGTCACCGTTGTTCTATGACCTTTTGAATTTCAAGGAAAACAGTATATCTATGTATTATGTCTGGAGTAGAAAACTGTACTACTAAATTTCGCGCACTTGTTTGCATGTATGGTGCATTTCTAGGTGGGCTTCTCGGAGCAGACATCCGTGCTTGTCCGCATTTGAATTTGATGAAAGAAATTGAATTTGTAGGGAGTGATCCTCAAAGATTCAATGGCACCAATTAAATGTCCTTTACTGCCATGCAAGTTCTCTTTCCATTTTCTAATCTAATGTTTCCTTGGCTGTGTGGTTCGTCTACGATATATTTTATGACTTTACCGTGTCGGTGGGAGATGGATGCAGTTTTTTATTTTTATGGAAAGTAATTTTTTTTTTAGAAAATAAATTTCGAGAAGGTGAATTATTTTTTGATGTTTAGTAGTGTAATAAAAAATAAGTTGGAAAATACTTTTTAATGTTTGGTTATGTTATGAAAAATGAACTTGAAAATAACTTATTAATGTTTTATTTTTCTAAAGTTTATTAAAATAATGAGAAATAAATCTTATAAATTAAAAGTTGAATGAGAATGGAGTTGAAAAAAAATATAATTTCATAAATTATTTCAAATAAAATAAATAATAATTAAAATAATATAAATCAAATCTAAAAAATAAAAAAAATAAAAGATGAAGAAATTAAAATAATAATAATTAACATTTCATAAATTATTTCATATAAAATAAGTAATAATAAAAAGAATGAGAATCAAATTTGATAGATAAAAAATTGAATAAAAAATGATAAAGGAAAAGCAAATAACAATTATAAAAATGAGGATCAAAGTTAATATAAAAATTTAATTTTAAGAGATGAAATTGAAAAATAAATATTCAAAACAAAATATATACAGCAATCAAAATTTTGAGGATCAAATTTGATATAATCAACAAATAATATGATATTTTTAAATTTTTCACAACTTTCGAAAAGTGTTTTCCATTTAAATTTTACAGGAAAACACTTTCCTAAAAACCAAACTAACTTTTTTTTTTACTGGTAAGTATTTTTTATTGATTAATTTTTTTAATAAAAAACAAACACAAGAAATTAAAAAAAAAAGTCGCTCACCTTTACTGCTATGCAAGTTCACCTTCAAACAGAGCCTTAATATATAATAACAGGGAGCCCGTGAAAACATGAACTCACTCGTTCACCTTCAAACATAATAGATCTACACTTAATAATTTAATTTTATTTGTTGTTAGAAGATTTTGAGGTCAAGTCGTGTTTAGGGTTTGATGATTTTGATGGATGAAAGATGGCCGGCGGGAACGATTTGTGGTGGCGGAGTTCTAAGGTTTGTTTGAATTGTAGCGCAAACAGAAAATTTCTTATTTTGTTTATGTTTTTAAATAATTTTGAAGTACTTGTCATAAAAATAATTTTGAAAAAATATATATATTATTTTAATATATTTTTATTCAAAATATATATATTATTTTAATATATTTTTAAATAACAATTATTTTAAAAAATAATTTTATGGCAAGATCTTGTCCGATAGATATCAAACCAAATATCAACAAAGTCTGCACCGTACAATAATTATCTCCAATAAAAGTAGCTTAGTCATTGATAGTTTCAAAAAGTTCAATTTTCTATATGTTTATTTGTTTCTAATGAAGCAAGACTTGTTTCCCCTTTTTTTTTTTTTCTTATAATATAGTTTTTAAAAAAATTTATTCGTAACTCCTTCTCTTTTATATTCAAAACTAATTAGAAAAATTAAAAACCCTCAATCGAAAGGGTAAAATTGAGTTTTCATGTTTTGATATTCTTAATTTTTTTGTTATTATTATAAATAAAAAATGGAAGAAAATATGATTTTAACTCAGCCGTTAAATTGAATTAAGGATTTTAAAAAGCAAAAAAAATATACATTCTCTGAATTTTCTTTTTCTTTCAGCCATCTAAAAACACATCACTACATGTTTTCACACGACTTTATAGTTTGGAAAATGAATTTTTAATTTTTTTTAATTTAAATTTTCCTTTTTCTTTCAGTCATCTAAAATCATATCCTTATTACATCAATTATCAATTATACATTTATATAGAAAACCTAATCAATTCTAACTTTTGATTTGTTTTTATTCTTTTAATGCATTTTTTTTTAGATTAAAGTGGGTGTTCGAGTGAACTTGCATACATCTCGACTAATCGCATGAGACCTAAAGTTAACGACCATGTAAGTCTCCAGTGGCTCCAAGGTTTGTGAGACTCAAATTAGTAATTTTTATGGAACAAACTCAGGATCTGATCAGTTAAGGTACACCTTTCAGGATTCTTTTAATACACTTCTTTGTTTCTGTTTAACCTTGATGTGCTTATAAGTTAATTAACAATTATTGTTGGCAAAAAGGTTAAAAATTAAAGGTGTGTCAATAAAATTCAATGGATATTAGATTATGATTGTTTTTAATTTGTAATGGAGTTTAAAAACAAGCAATGAGTGTGTGTTTGGTTAAATCTATATTAAAAAGTGTTATTGAAAATCAAAATGATAAATACGAAAATAAATAATTTTTTTGGTCTATTAAAGTGAATATGAAAAAAACAAATTGACATGTAAGATTAAATAAAACAAAAAAAAATTCAGTTATTTAATCAAAACATCCCAATTAATAAAAATAAAAAAGAATTATATATATAGTTTTTCAAATAAATAAATAAAACAGCTATGTTTAAATGATTTTTAGTATTTGTGTTAGTGAAGCAAATTGATTTTGTGTATATAAAATAATATGAAAATAAAAAGGTTGAAGGATAGTTTTGTTACATAAGAATAAAAATTAAGAATAACTAATTTGTGTTGAGAAATCACTTAGCTTCAGATTCATTAACACTGTTTATTAGAATAGTATAATGATATTTTTGTTTCTTTACTTAAAAACCTTAACACTGGTTTTTAAGACTATTGAAGTCTTTTTATATGACTCATTTGTATTTGTCATTTTTAAATAGAAAGGTGACAAATAAATATTTTCTCCTCTTAATTATATGGTGAAATATTTAGAATATCTTTGGAAGCAAAAAAATTAAACTTGATGTCAAGGGGTATTTTTTTTATTTTCCACATTGATTTTTTGGTTATTATAATTTAATATGAGGGGCAATTTGATATTTTCACAAATATAAAAAATAATAAAAATTAAATACACGGTAAAATGATAAAAATACCCTTAAAGTTAAAAAAACAAATTAGCCTGAAGTCAAGGGGTATTTTTGGTTTTTTATAATGGTTTTTTTTGTAATTATAAAATTATTTTAAGTGCAATTCTATATTCAGCTAAATAAAAAACATAAATAAAAAGATGGGTGTATGTGTGGGGCACACCCAAGGACATGTAGGAAGTGCCCACGCCTTTCAAGCAGTGCTTGCAAGGCCTCTTAACATCTAAAAATGTTCTTCTGTTGTGTTGTTGAAAGCGTCGTCGTGTCCTTTTCATGTTATTACAATGCGTGTCACTAATGGTGATCTAGTTTGGTGTTGGTGAGCTTTTCTTTTTTTTTCTTCTTATTTTTCTCCTCTCTTAAAAATTACAGTTTGACTCTCTTAGTTGTTGGTATTTCAACTTCAGTCCTTATTTTTTTTATTTTTTATTTTTTTATCTTGGCTCTTTTTTGAAGTTTTATTTGTTTTCAGTTTCATCCTCCAATCTCAATTTACCACGTATTATATTCTCCATTATAATCCTCGTTTTTTGAATTTCTAATTTTTTTTCTTGATTTTTTTGTAAAGTTTTAATGGTTTTCATTTCCATCTTCACATTCAAATTGATGATATTATGTTTTCAATTTGATCTTTATTGTTTTGTTTTTTATTTTTTTTTCCTTGTCCCCTTTATAAAAGTTATTATTCTTTTCAACTTCACCATTTAATTACAATATTGTTTTTATTTTTTATATCACTTTTAATTATATTCTTTTTTGTTCTTTTACTAATTTGATTTTTTTTTCAATTTTATTTTTCAGTTAAATATAAATCTTAGTTTGTATTTTAATTTTGATTCTCATTCTTTTAATTGTTATTTTTTAAAATTCAATATGTAATTAATGGAGAATTAAACTTCAAATTCAGCCCTAATTATCATTAATACAAGTTTATCATGACTGGTTTTTTATATTTTTTTAATCACTTTTCAATACCTAAATATTATTTTTTACACCAAAAAAAAAAATATTCTGCCCCACAACTAATCGCATAAACATAAACCGAGGCTAGTTAATTGCTAATTGTGACAGCAGATCCCACTTCTTAAAAAAGCAAGTAATTCCATATTGTTAAAATTAATGGTTGCGCACACTACACATGGGAATTTCAATATAAACTAACCAACTCAATAGAAAAATACCTTTCAATTAAAAAAAAAAAACCTTATAATTGTTTCCTAAAATAGACTTAAAAGTATATATTCATCAATTTATATTAAAATCACTCACATGATACGAACATAACCATCAATTTTAACAATTTGGTAGAAATATATTTTAAAAAAGAAAAACAAAAAATTAAAGGTTACAATTGAAGGTATATAATAGATATGGTATAATATATAACGGGCCTCCACTACTCCGTGAATTCACATTATTTTTTTATGTCAGACACAATGTTTAGGTTCTGTAAATGTATTTAAAGATAAAAAGAAAATTTTATTAATCGAGTTATATTTTTAACTGCTAAAAAAATTAATTTTATTTTAATCATATATAAAAAAAAAACAACAACACAAAAAAAAATAAAAATCACAAGAACTTGTTTGGGGTTTAATTTTCATCCAATTAAATATGGATTGAAAAAAATTTGTAGAAAAACAAAAAACCAACATCAGTCAGCTCAAGTTAGCATGATAGACATGTAATTTAGGCAATAAAAGGCGAGTCAACCTGGGTTAACCTGTCAAATTTATATCCAAATTCATGAAGTCAGGATAACTTGATAAAACAAAAAAAAAAAAACAAAGAGAACCACAAAGCCCTTTTATTAAAAAATAAATTAATATCAAATGATGAAACTAAAAAATAAAATAAACCAAAAAAGATGTTGACGCTCATTAACTTTTTAAACATATGATCTGAGTTATTAGATCAGAAACACCATATATGAGAAAATATAAAGCCTAACCCCTAATAAATTAAATGTTGAATGGTGAAATTGTGAAGAAAAAAATCGCACAAAAGGATAAAAAACAATTAATTCAAAGAATGGGTATAAAAATCAAAATAAAAAATAAATTAGAGGGAAATTACAGATTCTTAATTGAAGGGTGAAATTGAAAAGAAAAATAACTTAACAAAAAGATAAAAAAAAAACTCAAAAGAATGACAACCAAATTGAAAAAAATAATATACTATAAATTTGAATTGATGATGAAATTGAAAATCAATAAAAATTTTACAAAAATGCCAAGAAAAAATTGAATGGTGAAATTAAAAAGAAAAATAACTTTAACAAAATGACAAAAAAATTTAAAAGAATGAGAACCAAATTTTTTTAAAAAATAATATATTATGAATTTGGATTGAAGAATGAAATTGAAAACCAAAAGTCTTACAAAAAAACCAATGAAAGAAAATTAGAAATCAAATGAATAAGAACCAAATTGAAAAAAATAATATATGAAAAATTAGGATTGAGTGATGAAATTGAAAACAAATAAAACTTTCATAAAAGGATCAAGAACAAAAATAAAAAATAAAAAAATAAGGACTGAGGTTGAATTATCAACAACAAAAAGGATCAACCTTTAATTTTTTAAGGAGAGAGAAAAGAAAAAAAAGAGAGTAAAGAAAGCTCTATCGGTGATAAACCATCCCATCACTGCTAACACACATCGCACTTAGAAGAAAAATGCGTGGTAGAGCTTTTAAAGACACAACAACATGATATTTTTTGCCACCGAGAAGCATTGCACGAGCCTCCTATAATGTATAGGTATCCTTGTATGCTAGCAGCTTTTTCAATTAAAACATTAATTAATTCCTTTTAAAAGATCAAATTATCCATGATGAAACTGGTAATAACAAAAAAAATTAGAGTAAAAAGACCAAAAAGAAATAAACATCCATATGCTAGTTTTAAAAAACTTTGATGTAGAGGATGATCAGGTAATTTTACCATACTTAGAAAATTGGAAAAAAATCTTATATTTTTAATTAATTTTTTAATAATTAATAGATAGTGTGAAAAGATTAAAATATCCCAACACCAAGATATTTGATTTTTTTTTTTTTTAGAATAACAAAACGTTAGTTATACTATGGTGAAGAGAAAAATGTGTCCATGGCCGCCATAAATTTACCTTCTAATTTAGCCTTTTCTTTTGTGATGTGGACTAGAATTCAAAAGGCAAATAATTTTGCCAGCACGATTCCACTTCGTAGCCTGTCCAGCATAACAACCGCAAAAATGATGGGCCGCAGTTTTAACTTCTTTCATTGAAACAATTCCATGAAGCTTTAACAAGATGTGAGAAACTTTTTCCAGAGCATCTTCATACAAAAAGTCCTACAGTGTCACTTTGTTCAAGGCACAGTTCTAAGTGACCACGCATGGATTAAAAGGAATGCAAAAGATAGGGGTGATAATTTGTTTTGTTTGGTTTGGTTTTTATTAAAAAAAATAATTAAATTAATTTTTTTAAAAAAACTAAAATTAATTTAAACTGACTGGTTTCAGTTTAGTTCGGTTCTATTTTTAGGATAAAAACCGGTTTGGCTTGGTTTTTGGCTTGGGTTTTTTGGTTTGGCTCGGCTGTTTCGGTTTGGCTCGGTTTTGTTCTAGTTTGGCTTGGTTTGGGTTCGGTTTTTTAATCGGTTTTTTTTACAGTTCGGTTTTTTGGTTATTTTTTCTGGTTTTCTCGGTTAATTGGTTTTTCAGTTTTTTTGCTCACCCCTATAAAAAGTGGCATTAAGCATTTTCGAAAAATGAAGAGTGCGTTTGTTTTTTAGGTAGTTTTTGTGGTTACGATTTAAAAAAATACGGTCAGTTGTGAGTAGTTGAATTTAAATACGTGTTTAGTAAAAATTATGGTTAAAGTTTATGTGTACCAAAAAATATGTATAAAATGTTTGGTAGTTGTGTTTAAAAGTATGGTTGTGGTTGCTTTTCAAAGTGTTTTTTAATTGAAAATGCATTAAAATAATATTTTTTATTTTTAAAAAATTATTTTTGATATCAGCGTATTAAAATGATATGAAAACATAAAAAAATATTAATTTGAAGAAAAGAAAAAAATAAAAAAAATTAATTTTTTTCAAAAACGTTTTTGAAATGCAAAAACAAACAGAGTTTTAGGAATTTTTACAAAACTCAGTTAAAGAAGCATGTAAAAACTACTTAACAAAAATTGTGTTTCAAACTCAATTTTTTAGTGGGTCCCGCAACATAAAACGCAGTTTGGTTTGTTACCAAATATACCTTGTTATGTTTATTTCACCGCAAACACAAAACCTATCTGAAAATAAATGCAGCCGAAATAAGTTGAGATGCGTTTTGCCAACCGTATCTTTGCCACACCAACGGAAAAGATACCTAAATAGTCACATGCTTGATGATTGCGTTTTTATATTTGAAAAGTGTTTTTGAAAAAATTAAATTTTTTTTGTTTCAAATTAAATTTTTTTTGTTATTTTTAAATAGTTTTAATGTGTTAATGTAAAAAATTATTTTTTAAAAAATTAAAAAATATATTATTTTGATTTATTTCTAAACAAAAAAATATTTTAAAATTTTCAAATACCTCGTTAGCTCTCTGAAATTCTATACCTAGCAGGGAAAATAATGTAATTGTCAACATTCATTCCACTTTGTTATCCCTATCTTGCTCCTCTCAACCTAAAAAAATGAAGCCTCAGAGCAAAGGGTATTTTTATCCTTTTTATAGAAAGACAAATGTTTTGCATATTTTTTTTTGTGTAGAAAAAAAATAAAGCTTTTGTCAAGGGGTTTATCATTATTTTCTTTTAAATAAACAATAAAAGTAATTCAATGCCCTCAAGATCAAGTTATTTTAAAGCTTTCTTTGAAGGGCATTTTTGTCTTTATATCTAGGTTTTTTATGTTATTTTAGGTGGGGTTAGGAACATTTTTATCTTTCTATAATATAAAATATAAAAAAATTAAAGATGTTGACACGAGACAAGCATGCACCAATAAGTAGGGCACCTGCACTTTTTGCGTGGCAAGTGCAGTGACATGTGGCAGTCAAATATCACCTTTTACCATCTCTTTAGAAGTAATGTTATGTACTTTTTATCCTAATATGATGCATGTTGACAAATGGTGGGTGGTTTGTAATCAATGACTTTTATTTTTCTTTTCTCTTTCCTTTTCTAAAAAATACACGGCGGTCATATTTGTTTTGGTTGTTTCAATTTGAGTCCTTATTCTTTTTACTTTTAATTTTTTTTCTTGACTTTTAATAAAAGTTTTGTATGTTTTTAATTTTATCATATATTATTATTTTTCAATTTGATCCTTATTCCTTTAGTTTTTAATTTTTTTCTTGGCCATTTTGTTAAAGTTTCACTACCAGAAATTCGCTAAATACCAATGGATTTACCGACGGAATATTTTTGTCGGTAATTTGAGGTCGACATTACCGACGAACACTTTTCCGTCCGTAATTCCGTCGGTAACTACCGACGGACTATTTTCCGTCCGTAATTCAGTCGGTAACTACCAATGAAAATTTTCCGTCGGTAGTTACCGACTGAATTACGGACGGAAAAGTTTGCGAATTAAAAAAAAAGGCGGATCGCTGACGTGGAGGTTTTGACGGGTTATTTTGTTTTCGACGGAATCACCGACGGATTCAAAACTACAGCCCGTATAGTGACGTGACCGGTTCGCCGTTTAAATTGCCGACGGACTCAACGAGGAATTTGAAATGGCAGATCCGTACAGTGACGTGTCTATGTTTCCATCAGAATCACCGACGTAATCACCGACGGAATATTCGTCGGTGAAACCGTCGAAAAAAGTTAATATATGACAGCTCTGGCGACCCTCTCCTCCCATATTTCTCCTTCTCCTTCCTAATCCCAACTCTCCCCATCTGCCCCCACCCCCCCCAAAAAAAAATAAAAAAATAAATCTTATTCAATCAAAGTTTATGGTGTGCCCAAGTGTTTGTTTTTTTATAATTCTGCCTTTTAAGAACCTAATGTAAAGCTAATTTAGATAAAAATGTTTAGAAAAGACAAATTAAAAAAAAAACAATTGATTAAAGTGGCACCGGATTTTCTGTGTCCAAGTTTTTTTTTTTAATTCTTCCCTTTGAGGACCTAATTTAAAATTAATTTAGCTAAAATTGTTAAGAAAAGGGAAAATTAAAAAAAAATGGATTAAAGTGAAACATGAGGAGAAGATGGGTGGTGTTTTTGAAATTTTTATGAAATATTCAACTTAGTCCTTATTCTTTATGAATTATAATAATTGTGACCCTCTAATTTTTTAGGTTTTTTTTTTTTAAATCAAATTTGGTTTAAAATTTTATTTTTTATTTATTAGTTTCTAATTTTTTTTTTCTCTTGACCTTTTTGTTGAAGTTTTATTAGTTTTCAATTTCATCCTTCAATTAAAGGGTGTTCCCAAGTGTTTTGTTTTTAATTCTGCCCTTTAAGAACCTAATTTAAAGCTAATTTATATAAATTTTTTTAGAAAAGACAAAATAAAATAAAAAAACAATTTATTAAAGTGGCACCAGATTTTATGTGTCCAAGTTTGTTTTTTTTTTTTTTTTAATTCTTCCCTTTAAGGACTTAATTTAAAATTAATTTAGCTAAAATTGTTAAGAAAAGGAAAAATTAAAAAAAAAGGATTAAAGTTAAACATGAGGAGAAGATGGGTGGTGTTTTTGAAATTTTTATGAAATATTCAACTTAGTCCTTATTCTTTATGAATGATAATAATTGAGAGCCTCTAATTTTTAAGGTTTTTTTTTTTAAAATCAATTTTGGTTTATTTTTTTTTATCTATTAGTTTCTAGATTCAAATTGAGAGAGAAAGTTGTTAGATTTCAGTGATAGAGAGAGAAAATTATCATTTACACATATTCTAGCCATCAAAACAAGAGATCTTGGTACTAAATAATTCTATTTGGTGAGGAAAATTCATTTTAGGTGTTTTTTTTACCTTGAAATTACTTAAGAGATAAATCTGAGTTCGAAATTTGTTTTGATTTGGAGTTGATTTAAGGTTTTGGGATGATTTTTTGGTTTTTTTTTTACGTTATTGATTGGTTTATCAAGGTTCTATGGTGTTTTCAAGATTTTTAGGTAAAAAATGGGTTGAAAAAAGATTTTTAGGTCAAAAATATTTAATTCATATATAATTATTTTTATGTTTTAAATAACAAATATTTATTTTTGGATAATATTTCTAATATTTGTAACCTTGCATAATTTTTTTTATTCAATCAATTTTATGTTTGTCTATTTCTATTAATTTTTGAATAAATACAAATTTCATTACCATGTGTAAGCCTTTTTTATTTACCCTTATGATTTTTTTTATATACAAAAATACATTGGAAAATCTTTCATATTTAATTTTTTTAAGGAAAAAAAGAATTGATCTATGATGGAGCGCGGGTCAAATAGCTAGTAAATGAATCTAAAAGAATTGGTGTAAACTCACCTCCTTCATTGTAGTAAATGAATCTAAAAGAATTGGTGTTATCTCACCTCCTTCATTGTTTATATGAACAATGAAGGTGGTGGCATTTTTTATTTTTATTTTTATATTTTTTGTTAGTTTTATCCTTCAATATTTGCTTGATTTTGAATTTATTTTTATAAGTTTTTTCAATTTGTTTTCTATTAGGTTATTACAGTCTCATATAAACATTTAGACATTTGGTTTGTGCTCGATTTCACAAGCTTTTATTTTTGTTATTCTATAATTAAGTAAAAAAATAGCTTAAAAAACAAAGTTCTTAGACCCAGTGGAGTTCTCTAACTCAAATCATGGATCCGGCAGGTTAAGTCGTAAAGCTTGAGTTGATCAAATATACCGTTATCTCAATATTAAAAAAACATTATCTTGAATATGATGAAATACGGTTAAAACAGAAAAAACCTTAAAATTTTATTTTTATTTTTAAAATATTAATCTAACAAAGTCTGCCTTTCTAGAAGACTTACAAATTTTTTTTATGGTGTTTAAGCTATAACTAGTGATATTCTAGTAATTACTCTCTAGAAACTATTATGAAAATAAAAATAGATAAAATAAGATAGAGAAATCCTATGTGGAGGTATTCTTATTATTTTTGGTGAGACATAAATTTTATTTTCTTTTTTTTTTGTATGTCTTTTAATTTAAAGTAAATCTTATAGCGTGACTAATAAGATACCTCTAGTTATAACTTGTGTATCATAAAATTTTCTAAGGTTCATAGTGCCTTTAAAAAGGCAAGAAAACTAACCTAAAATATAAAAATAATATAAATAATATGTAACAAATATCAAATCACATCAATCCATCTAATTTTCCTTTTTTCCTGCTCTTTGTTTTGTTTATTCTTTAGCCTTCATCTTATTTACTATTTGTTTTTGTATTTGAAATTGTATTTGATTATATTTGACTTTAAAAAAATATTAAACTAATAAGTTTTTAGTTTTTTTTAATTAATTTGATATGTTAATATTAAACATAAAAAATTATTTTAATATATTCTTAAAGAAAAAATACTTGATAATAAATTACTAGCTATCTTTGTTTTGCTTAATTTAATATGTATGCTGTTTTATATTAAGAAGAAGAAGAAGAAAGATACTAATTTAATGCATAGCCTTTTCTTTTTTCTTTTTCTTTTTTTTTCTTTATATGACATATTCTGCGGTAATTTATATTTGTTGATACCTTACCCAAAAATACTGCAACTGAAAGTTGTCGGGTAACAATTTATAGCATGTTAAGATAATAATAATAATAATAATTTTTTATTTAAAAATATATTAAAATAATATATTTTTTATTTTTTAAAATTTATTTTTGATATAACATATTAAAATAATCTAAAATTATTAAAAAATATTAATTAAAAAAATAAAAAAAAATCTGAAAATACTTTTACAACATAAAAACAAATTGCACTTAGTAAAGTGATTTTTTTATATATAAAATTTCATCCAATACTAATGATTACTTAGCATCGCTACTGGTAGGGGTTAAAAAAATCAAAAAATTAATTAAATTAAAAAATAAAAAAATTAATTGAAAAAAAGAAGCCGAGAAAAACAATATCAAATTAATCAATTAAAAAATTAAAATAAAACCAGTAAGATTCGGTTTCAATTTTAAAATTTTAAAACTTAATGAACATGATCGGACCAAAAGGCTAACTAGGAGATGATAATCTACCGACCAGCTCGAACAATTCAAAGCAAAGGTAAATTATAAATATAATTAAACACAATCACTAACAGTAACAAAACAAGAATTGACTCTGTAAAAAATTGACCATCAATTTGTGCTGTCAAACTTCTTGTAAGTGAACCAATTCCTTACTGTGGAGTTGATGCTGTTAAAAAAGATCTCAATTGTTCAAGCTCTCGCTTTGTATCTACTTCAATCTTTTTAAGTTCTTTCAACTCCTTCATAATAACAATGTATTAATAAATATTTGATTAATCAATACAAAAGTTATTTTTATTTAAAAATAAAAATTAGAAGTCTCATGAATTTCAATTTAATTTCTCGTTTTAATAAATATAGAGGTAATTTGACTAATTTCCTGATATTAATTAATTAAAACTTGCTATCTAATTAAATAAGAGGGTATTTGGGGATATTTGAAAGTATTGTAGTGGTTACTTTTAAAAGTATTTTATTTTTATTTTTTTATTTTGTATATTTTTTTAATTTCTCTTTAATTCAATCTCTAAAATTCAAAATTAAATCTAAATATGTTATAAAAAATAATTTTAATGTCGAATCGCAAAAACAATTCCCTCTTCTTGCTAGACCAGCCTGTTTGCAAGGAAAGTAAAGAAACTTTGTTATGATTTGAGACTATAATTGTTTTTTAAAACAAATTCTGAATTATTTTCACTTTAAATAAAAGTGTTTAATGAACATCTATAAATCATATCAAAACATTTTAATTGATTATGGATTACGAATGACACATGAACTGTTGCATTGTTTAACTTCAATTCCATTTAGGAAAAAAAATAATAAAAAAATCCATGGCCACCCAGCCCACTCTCCTAGGCTTTATTTTTTATTTTTTGATTTTGTTTTTAATTTAATTTTTAATTTAATTTTTCAACATTAAATTTTTATTATTTTCAATATATTTTTTTAATCTAAGTCTGAAGAACACATGTAAATAATGAATAAAAATGATCGGCTCTTGTTATCCGACGATAAATTTAGCGATTTGCACGTCCTAATTTGTTTTAGTTAACTCACTTAAATAATTATGGAC
>Ga0325411_1005008_pt1 | contig 14754 bp, 4 predicted proteins | sample PopdelMetagenome_13_FD_206181 | JGI IMG/M metagenome (GOLD analysis project Ga0325411, IMG submission 206181) | Populus deltoides microbial communities from Bellville, Georgia, United States - Xylem-PdIQD-R4 | ecosystem: Host-associated > Plants > Phyllosphere > Stem > Wood/Secondary xylem... | reverse complement strand
GTTTATAGACGTAAATATTAGATTGAAAGAAAATGATATTGTTTGGTCATCCACTAGGCATAAATATACCTAACACTATTTTGTAAGTCTAATTATGATATAAAGAAGTGGGAGCATTTAATATTGAATAACAATTGTATAGATGATAGATGAATATATTTGGGTTCATACATATTATCTTTAGCCTCATATATTCACGGGATATGTGTTTCTAGATGTGTGTTATATTTTCATCTTAATTATTTATTTATGTCTATTTATAGCTCATTTATATATTTTTTTCAATATCAAATAGTCTTCTTGTTTATTTATGACTCATTCATATATTTTTCCATCTTAATTATTACATTTATGGCTCATTCATTTAATTTTTAATCTCAAATATTCTTTATGCCTATTTATTCCATTTAATACAATTTTATTATCACTTTTGGCTCATGAACGTTACCCAAAAACTCAAAATAAAATGCTAGCTTAATTCTTTCAAGATTCGTGCCTCTAATCATGTGGCTAGCTTTTCAATTAACAGCCTTCGCTCATACGGCCAACTCATTTTATTTTAATCAATAGCTCTTGTCCAAACAACTAGCTTCATTTAAATTTTATAGCCTTCATCAAAACAAATGGCTTCAAACTTCTATTATAAGTTTCATCGTTGTGGTCGATTACAATTTACATATTGGTTCCTCTTATTATGATCAATTACTATTTGCATATTAATTTTCATTGTTATGGTTAGTTACAATTCATATATTAATTTATAGTGTTGCAATCATTTACAATTCATATCTTAATTTTCGTTGTTACAGTTGATTATAAATCACATATTGGTCCCCACCATTACAATTGATTTCGATTCACATACTAGATCTTGTTGTTATGGTCGATTATTATTCATATATAAGATATTTTCGTGTTGCGCTTGATTATAATTCCATAAAAAAATTTATCCTTATAGGCATATCTTATAACGATAAATAGTTGTAGAACAAACATATTATTTTCATTACATTCTAACATTACGAAAGCAATTTAAATAATTAAAGAGGCAAGAAGGGTGACTCTTACCCAAAACTCATAACACACATCTTTTACCACAACATATCCTTCTCCGGTTATGTTTCCTACACACCCTAATGGTATTAATTTAATACCTTGTTAGACTATCCATGCACACAATTAACTCATTTGTTAATGTTCATTATTCCAACTAAAATTTAAAATCTAAACTCCTATGATTTCATTAATTTCCATCCACATATCAACTATTAATTAATGTTCATACCACCAATTAAAAATTTAACCATAGAGATTTATATTCATTCCAACATCCAAATTAATTTCCAACCATATTATAAACATTAATTAATATTTCAATCCATAAGTCAATATTCATGCCACCAAGTTAAATCCTCATTATGACTTATATTTTTTAATTTCAATTTAATGTCCAACATATCATAAAATAATAAAACATTGGATCTCACGTTCCTATATTTACCAAAACATGGCCATAAATATCCAATTCATGCAATAATTCTAATTTAACTCCAATTACAATAAATTAAATTCACACAAATCAATTAACTCAAAAATCTACATTACATCAAATTTCCAAATCCCCTTTCCATCTCATAATTATTTATTTCCAAGCCTTATTAGAAAAATTCAAGGCAACAAATTCACATACTTTCAAACCAACACCAAACATTTATAATATTGTTTAAAGCACCAAATCTCACACTTCTTCATCAAATTTTTCCATACTTTCTTCTTACCCATTTCAACAATAATATGATACATAAACATTTTATTTCACATAGATTTCATTCATGCCTAAACACAAAGCCATTACTATATCAAACACTTCATTTCAATACTATCATTTGAACATCAAATTTCAATGCAATTAAGTCACTCTCTCATGTTTCCTTTATATTATTAACACACATTTCTACAATGTCATTAGGATATAATTCTTGACATGATTCATTTACATTGATATTCATCAATTTAAACCTATTATAATTACCATTTACATCCATTCAAGCATAATAATAAGTTCTAAATACTAAATTTACCTAGTTTCCATTATTTTACTCAATTTCATTTTCTAGATTAAGTCAACATAACCTATTGACCAATTTATTTTACATTAACTGCTTTAAGCCAAACAATCCTAATTATCATTAAAAACATAAAAGTTAACTCAATTCTCCATCTTTTTTCACATTTTCAACATTCCTGCACATCACCACAACTAATTTCTCATAAGATCATAATGGTATCATTTATAACCAAGTCTTAATTTACCCAACATCATTTATATTTCAAAGCCAGTATAATCTAATCACATTTTCAATTTCTCCCAAAAATCCTCTAAACTAACCATTTACCCATTTTAACGACTTGTGATTAAATTTGAAAATTTCACTATTCATTACTTAATCATTTGAATTTCAATACCAACATACAATATTCAAACCAATTCAACAATTTATCATCAAATTTGAAAAGACCCTTAACATTCATACATGGCCTGCCACTCAAGAAAACTATATTCTTGCTTTCCACTAATTCCATTCCATCGATTCATTTATTAAGACCATAATCTAATCCATAATTTTATTTGGTTCAATAAGTATTTTTCATATCCAATTTTTTTTTCCATATCCACATATTCCCAACATATACATACAGCATGTAATACATATATCCCACCAAAAATCTTTTCTAAACATCATTACTCATACCTACTTTACTCATACCTACTCATTTAGTAAACATACAATAACAAAAAAAAATCTAAACCAATTTTTCATTTCCTCAAAATTAGCTACCCATTGATTTTTTTTTATGAATTAACCTCATTAATAACATAATATAATTATCATTACACTCACAAATCACAATTTCATGCTCAAAATATTATAATTCTTTTCCAAATTTCTTTGTGTCAATTCAACCATAAGTTTATGAAAATTAATGGATAGCCAAACTTTTTCAATTGTTTCACACACAATCATTTTTAACTACTAATCAACTCATTTTTTTCAATTAAACACCTCAACAACAATAATTTAATTTTGTTTCACATTTTAATACCTTTCTAAAAATTGGATCAACATGCATATCATATCATATAAGTATTAATCAATTTCACCCTATATATATCAATTAACCTTTCACAATTTAAATAACACAAGAGTTTTACATAAACAATCTAAGTCCCCCAAATCTCCTAATTTCCATACATGTGATCGGCCATCCATCAAGCTTGGAACCCAAATTTTTCTTTGATTTCTTTCAATTTTGCTTCTTACTTATTATCTCATATAACTAAAATACAATAATTTATGTCATTACAATAATTTCATCAAATTCCATAAAACTTAGCAATTAAAAAATTTGGGATTTCTTTCCCCTTGCCTTGAGAATTGAATTAAAAGTGAAATTAATTAGGAATAAGTCCATTACCTTGGATAATACAACTCAATTAAATGAGTTCTTGCCAATTTCTCCAAAACTCCTCTCCTCCTCTTCCAAAAATCAAGCTTTCTGATGTGAACCTTGCAACCACTTGATCATGCAACCCACAAGAAGATTGACAACGAATCCCAGAAAGCCAAAACAGGTCTGATAGGAGTGTAACACAATAAAAACTTGTCTCATGGCACAAATACTATTAGAAAAAGACCCCCACCCAACAAATATCAATTCATAAATGATAAGTAAAAGAAAGACACTACGAAGCTAGTTAATCTTCGATAAATCAAACTTGTTTTTTGTCCCGGCAAAGAAAACATGTTGTATCATGCAAAACACAAGTTTATTTTTTAAATTCATGGTTGCTGAAAATTTTAGCTTATAAAACCTTATATAATAGCTCAACTAGTAACCCTAATAGACCCTTTTTGGGTTGCAGGCTAATTAGCCTAAACTAGTAATCAACTAATATAAGTCCAATAATGAAATAAACTCATAAACAATGTCTAATGGGCTAGAACAAACCCAAATTAAAAATAATTATTCAATGTTAAATAAATAAGTAAATAAAATAAGATATTAAAAACAAAGTATTCATGCTAAAATTTCTCCATATAGCCCAAATCTCTAATTTCTACATATTTCAATCTTGACTTCAAACACATCATTCTCTCTTGTCTAGATGAATTACTGGGTCTACTATATATGGTTGAAAATATTGAGATGTCTAGTTTTCATCCCAACTTGAATTGCAAAACAATTCCACTTATAGCTCCATATAGTAGTTCATAATAGTACATGAAGGTCTAGTATGACAGATTTGACAAGATTCGTCTAGTAATTTTGACCATCTGAAATAACATATTCCATAATGAGCTGAAATCCATCATCATGTAGTTCTATGTGTCTAGTATCTTTCTGTAAAATCTCATCTCAATCGATGTACGGTTTGAGAGACATGTCCGATCTCGCAAAATTGATCAACAAATATTTGAAGGCTAAATTCAAACTTAACTTGGTTCGTATTACTTTCTCTATCTAGCTTCTCCACCAAAGATTTTTACTTAACTCATTATTTAAGGTTGAAATATTATGTTAGAATCATTAATTAACTTCTTAAGAATTAAACTTAAAGGAGAGAAGAACATAAAAGAAGATATTTTAGAAAAAAATTCCAAGTTTTCTTCTTCTCCCAAACGTCAGTTTGTTTTAAGTAAATAGGGAGATCAATTTTTTTATTATTTATAATTTTACCACTCCTTTATTAACCATAGGTTATTCTGGTAAATTCTTCAATCATCAATATCTTCATATACAAATGTATCCATTATTTTTTGTGGAGTTTTACATTAGTATTCTAGGAATTTACCACCAATAAACATATTTTTTTTCCTTTAATTTATTCTTTTCCCGATCAAGATTCTACATGATTTATAATGGGGTTTACACATTACCCAACCATCGATACTATTCGTGTATCGATTTATTACTTTATTTTGTCAATGATTTTTAAGCTAAATTGCTACGTACTTTCACCCCTAATCATTATAAGTTTCCTTTAAATTTATTATTTTTCAATCAGGGATTTACGCTATTTAACATTGGTTTATAAATCTCCTTTTACCACTTAATCCTAAAAATTATAGTTATTTAAGGAACTAATTCATTACCAATTAGGAAAATTAACAACTTAGTAGCACAATATAAAATAATATATAGACTCAAGAAATAATATAAAAAACTATCAATATAAAATTATGAATACAGAATCACAAAACAAATTCACGTGAAATATAAACGATATAAGACACGAAAAAAAATTATGAGAAAAAAAATATTAATGAAATAAGACTCAAATATCCTATATTAATAAAAGACAATAGTTTTGGACTTTTTTTGTGTAGCAAACCCGAAATCAACAAGAAAATAATTTTTTGACGTAAAGCTATCGATTATGATTTTTTTTTTGTAATTTTCAGAAATATCCCAACATATTATATATAAATAATCCCCAAATCAATAAATGACACTAACATATCCCAAGAAATAAAATCTTTTAGATTTGAGTTGTTGAACCCAAGATTTGATGAAAAACCCTAATTTATGGCTAAATCCTATTTTTTTTCCCTTTTATGATTTCTTTAATCTTTTTTTTAATTGTAGATAATAAGATCACAAATTATCTTTTTATTTATTTTGTCATAATTAGGTGTTAGATGACGACAACAATGAAATAACATGAAAACTAAAAGATAAATGAATGTAACCTGATTTTAGAGTCTTGCTCGGATACCAACTGATGTGAATCATATAGATATAAAAATCAAGAAACTCATAATCAAATCGACCTTTCCCAAGAAAGCTAAATTTAGGCTTGTGATTGAGCTTGACACAATAATAACCTTTATCGAGACACCAAGAATATATAAACCGAAACTCCACCCAATGCCTATAAAGAGACACGGACAAGTAGCATGAAAAATGTTATAAAATTTAGTTAATTCTTTGATAAGTCAGTGTAGTTCAATGAAGAACCAGATTAAAAGAATTCTTCTCGCTCAGGCACAAATATTATTCTAAAATCAAAATCTGTAAAAAAAAAAACCTATATACAAGTTAAATAAACCTATTTATAATAGGTAAAAACATCCTTAAAATTCTAGAAAAATAATAAAAGAGTTCTAAATAAAATAGAAAAATAATCTTAAATCAACTAGGAAACTAATATAATTATTATATAATAGATTCTGGACCTTATTACAGGGTCTTTTTTAATTTTTGATCTCTATAAAATTTTAACCGTATATAAAACAAGGCTTCTAGCATTTTCTAGTAAACTTTCAGGTTGATCCAATAGTCGAATAGAAAATGATGTTTGTTAGCATAAAGTTGTGCATTAGGAAAAACAATGCTTCTAATGCTAAAATTAATTAGCCTATGAAGTAGATGGATAAAACCCTTCTTGTACATAAATTAAATTGATTAAGGTTTGATCATCACTTGTTGAAGATGTATCATCTTTGAAATTCACATTAGCTCAAATACTCTAAACAAGCAATTAAATGCTTTTTTTCCCTTGACCTTATAAATGACCTAACTGGAACTTCTAATAGACCTTTTAGTGTAGTTTGGGTTGCATCAACTCCAACTCAAAGAACAAAGCTAGGGCACATGCTTCTCTCTAGGGTATAAATGTTATAGGAGGAAGCTTTCCCCTAGTCCATTATGTTAAAAGAGATGTTATGTTTTCCAAAACACATATACACAACAGTATTGATAAATTTATAATTTCTTAGGAGTTCTAAATATCACATTAGATAATCTAGGATTCTTCAGAGTTAATATGAAGATTACCTAAAGATCTAATCTTCATTTGAGGTTCGATCAAGTTCTTTATGGCTATGTTATCATAAACCACAGTCATCCAAGGATCCGGCTCTAATAGTAATCCACATGAACCACTACTGAGAAATTTTCTAAAACCCTTTTTAAGAGAGAAGAATTGTTATGTATATGAGTGCCAACTTTCTTTATTTTTTAACTTGCGTAATTGTTCTCTACTAAGAAAAATATAAGACATAACATTTTATTTACAAGAAAACGTAATGACCCTATAAATGACAAAATATCAAATTTTCCTATGAATAATATCACATATATTATCTAAAGATAATTTATGAAATTTATTCAATCAAGTACCTACTTGATTTTTTTTAGATGTAGAATTGTATTTCCCTAAATAAATTATATTTTAGTCATCAATTCTAAAAACTTATTTAAAATTAAGTTACACTTGGTTAATTATCTTAATTTAATTGTTGACTAATGATTCTTAATGTGTGTGACTCGTTAAGTTCATAATAAATTAGTCCAAATATAAATCGTAATACTAGATTAAATAAGATTAAGTAAATTAAACAATTTAATATATTATCAATTCAATAATTTATTGATTTATATTTGAAGATCAAATGTATCGTTTAGCAACATGTCATGATCCCCAAAATATTAGGAAAGTTATGTGTGATTTGACTTAACTTTTTATTAAACATTTATTCAATGTAATTATTATTTTTTCATCAAGAATGTTTTGATTTAGACATTCATCGATTCTTTGAATAAAACTTGAAAATCTTTTCAAATTTCATTCCACCTTACGCAAGAATTTTACAATTAATACTATTTGAGAATATGTATAATATTTTCTTAAATTTACCTAGGGTGATAAATCTCTCTTGATAACTCAAAACTTGAATTAATTTTTTTATATTTTTAAATTATTTTAATATATTAATGTCAAAAATAAATTTTAAAAAATAAAAAATATATTATTTTAATATATTTCTAAATAAAAATTATTTTAAAAGAGAATGATTATTATAACATTAAATATTACCTAAATATTTTCACGCCTGGGAAACTGGAAAACTTTCTTTGTCACCATCGGATGCATTGACTTGCAAGAAAGCATCAGCCAATAGAAAAAATAGTTTGACTTCAGCCGTGTGATATACCACAGAGAATCTTCACTCCTTGCCACATGAACTTTGGTTTTCAATTATCTTAAAAGAAGACTTGGGAACTAATGCTGTTCTTCGAGAGTAGAGATGATGATATCCCTGCAATTTATAACTTCTCTGCCTTCCTTACAAATCACTAATTCCCACTTCTTAAAACCTAATCTCCTTTCTCTCCAATGCTTCACAAACCCTAATTTTCACTCAATCCCTTTCCCCAAAACCCCTTATCTTACAAAATCCAAACACACTCTTTTCCTAACTTTCCCCAAAAACTCTAACTTTAAACTCAAAACCTCACAAAGATTAAAACTTTCAGCTAAATTCCAGAGGTTAATTTGTCATGGGGTTAAAGATTCTGGTGAAGAGACGAAGACAGTGTTGGATTCTGGTGGTGATGGTGGTGGAGGTGGGGATGATGGTGATGGGGAGATGGAGAAAAATGATGGGATTTTGCCAGAGTGGTTAAATTTTACTACGGATGATGTAAAGACTGTCTTTTCTGCTGTTGCTGTTTCGCTTGCATTTCGTTATTTTGTAGCAGAGCCAAGGTTCATTCCTTCTTTGTCTATGTATCCAACGTTTGATGTTGGCGATCGGGTTGTTGCCGAGAAGGTAGCATGGCTGTTTTACTTCTTTTGTGATTTTAGGGAGGTTTTAAGTGAGTAAATTCAATATTGAACTAAGGCACACTTCCATCATTGAGATTGCAAGTTAATTCAAAGGTTTATCGTCATGATGTCACGTAAGACTGAGATTTTGTTTGAATAATGAGAGACTTTGACCAATGGGCGTTTGGTCTAGTGGTAATTAGCAAGTAGGAGGGATAACTTTAGATTCACATTTATTGTGGAGGGCAATAAAATTCCATACAAGATGTCGCATGGATGAGGAAAATGTGTAAAGTGTTAATTCTGGAAGACTGAGTAGGAACTTATTTTGCCTTTGTTAGTGCTACAATCAGTACGATTTTTCTTCTTTGTTAGATTTAGTGAATGGTGCAATAATTGTTCTCTGGAGAGTGGTTTGAAATGGATAGTTTAGGATGAAGTGAACGTAGACGGATACAAATAGATAGACTTTTTGTTTATACTTTCTACTTTTTTCAATATTAAAAGGTTTGCTATGCTGAGTAGCGGTTCAGGCATGCCATAAAACTCAAATAATTGAACTGAGTTGTATAACATTTTCCATTTATCAAATTTTTTGAATGCATAATAATTGTTTCTCTAATTTCAATAAAAATGATGCATACTGAACCTATGGACCTTGTTAGGGCATTTCCAGTTGTTTGAATCTCTATTTTAAAATGTCTAATTTTCGTAAGAAGTATCATGCGTAACAGCTATATTACTTGAAATTGTCAGGTTTCATACTATTTCAGAAAGCCATGTGTAAATGATATAGTGATCTTCAAAAGTCCACCAGTCCTCCAGGAAGTTGGTTACACGGATGATGATGTATTCATAAAACGAATTGTTGCAAAGGAAGGTGATATTGTAGAGGTCAGATACCAAAGATGGCACTTCTGCTAAGTAATTTTATCGTAAAATTTATACATTTTTGTTATTCATCAAACACTTGACTCTCTTTTTAGATTTTGTTTCTAGACTGAGAAGGGGAAGGGGAATTGATTTTTGTTTTATTTCTGATGACAATGATGGGGCTCAAACTATTTAGCAATATGGTTTGATTGCAGGTTTGATTGGGGAATCGATTTTAGATGCATTCAACAAGCATCGTTTCCATATGTTCTAACTGTTTTTTGAGCTAGAAGGCACCAAAAATGATGTTTTGCTGAATTATAGTCCCTTATATCTCATTACATTTGGATGAAATGTGATTAATTGTGCCTTCTAGCTCAAGAAACAGTTACAGCGTATGGAAACGATGCTTGTTGAATGCATCTATCTTACAAAATGTCTGTTGTTTCAAAATTTCTCCTGGAAAATTTTGATCATTGCATTCCCATATGGTTTGATTGCAGGTTCATGAGGGGAAGCTTATAGTAAATGGAGTTGTGAGAAGTGAAAAGTTTATTCTTGAATCTCCTTTGTATGAGATGACACCTGTTGTAAGTATAAACTCCATCATTGGCATCTCATGTCTTAGTTTTTGAATGTTCCTTTATCCCAACCCAGATATAGGAGGAGGGTTATGGTCGGTAGTTGGCCTACACGAACAGTCACAGTTTGACCAAGAACTCCTCACTGTAGTCATAGTGAAACTATGACGCAGAAGTTAAACTCTGAACTTCTTGCCTTGCCGTGTGTTTGCATGTAAATGTACAGTTTTCCCTTAGTAATGACCCATCACTAGTTTCTTTGCTCTGTAATGCAGCGTGTACCTGAGAACTCTGTTTTTGTGATGGGTGACAATCGTAATAATAGTTATGATTCACACGTATGGTAATGACTCCTGAAATTACAACCTCTACATTAGGCCTGGCATTTTATTTATATTTCTTCCCTTTTCAAATAATATTGTTGAAGTCTGGAATTATGCATCTTTTAGGGGTCCCCTTCCCGCGAAGAATATAATTGGAAGATCAGTTTTCCGCTATTGGCCACCTAAAAGGATTGGCGGCACAGTTCTTGAGACCGGCTGTGCTGTTGATAACCAGAAGAACACTACTGCATCTGAATAGTACCAAGTCCGTCGGAAGAGCTTGTTTTTTTTTTCTGGATATTCACTCTTCCTTTCATCGAATTGTGTCCCATTTTCTTAGCCTTTAATCTTCTCACTTTTAGAAAAAAGTTCCACAGCAGCATTCTTCACTTGAGAGAGGCAATTTTTGCATGGGAAAGGTTTTTTGCCCCTTTCCCATGACCTGGATGTAATTGTAGGGCATGCCTGTATTGATCTACACAATTGAATTGTATTCAAAAACTGAAGTCATTGGAACTCCTCCATTAACTCCAGGTACTGCCAATCCGGCCCCTGCGCCATACAGTGGATACTTTGTTCCTTTTAGATTCACCTTTAATCATTGATTGTGTTGAAAAATCCCACTTTCTTTGATATTTTTTAAAGACACCGCATGGAAAATCGAATTTCTTATCTCATCAAATCCAAGATGATAGGATGAGTTCATAGAATTTATTATAGAAAAAACTGGATCGTGTAGAGAAAATATTGTAAACCCAAACACTATCCTTCCTCTCACGTTTCATTATGAATTCATTGTATTTTTTATTATCTTAAAATATTGAGAAATGATAAGATTGAAAACCAAAATAAAAATAAAAGATGACAATTTTGAAACTGTAGCAAAACATTTATTTTGGTTCTTCTACTTTTGAAGTGATAAACTTTCAAACCTTTCATATTTCAAAAACTAAATTTTGATATGGAACATTATTTTTTTTATTTTTTAGTCATTTGGTTTTTTAGAAAAGATAGAGAAACAGTCACTCAGCCATCGGATTCTAGTGATAAGAAGACAGTCTCAGTTAATATTAATTTCACACATGAAAAATATCGATTTCTCAGTCAACAAATTCTATTTAATTAGTAAAGTTTTACTTGAGTTTTTTTTTTCATCTTTTCCATTATCTTAAATTAGTTTCACAAATTCTAGCATGTTTGGGAGTGTGGTTGTGGTTGCTTTTCAAAGTGTTTTCATTTGGAAATGTATCAAAATAATATTTATTTTATTTTTTAAATTATTTTTGACATAGCATATCAAAATAATTTAAAAATATCAAAAAAATATTAATTTAAAGTAAAAAAATAAAAAACTATGAATTTTTCAAAAAAATATTTTTAAAACATAAAAACAAACAAAAAAATAATAAAAAGTTGCATGAGATATAATTTTCTCTCTAATATTTTTCTAAAAAAACCTTGCATGTAGGCTGCGTCTTTTTCATAGGCCTTAAGTGTGAGTTAAACTTTTTTTATGGGTTAGGTGCATTAAAAACATCTTCCCTCCAGCAGGTTCTGCTTGGCCTAATTTTTTTAGTTGACTTCAAAAAAATATTTTTTTTTATGTTATCAAACTTTAAAAAATAATTGTTTCTTATTTCAGTCCCAATTGTCTCCTTTATATTTTTTATTTTTTAAAAATTAAAATTATTGATTAATATAAAAAATTAAAATTAATCAAATTATTATTGATAAAAAAGTGTTAAATCTAATATGTTGTAAGTATGACCCAATTATAATTTAGAAGGTTAATATGAATTCTTTTTTGCCTTGTTTTGAATTGTATTTTTTCTTTTAATCTTTTTTAGAACACTAAATTGATAAAAAAATTAAATATTATAACTCAGTACATTTTTTATAAATTATCAAAATCTTATAGCAATTATATATTTAGCTTATTAGCTCAGTCTTATCCTAGTTTGATGTCATCTGATGTGTGACATTTTTTTTTTTATAAAAAACATATTAGCAATACCAGAACAAATTTTTTTTAACCCAAGTAGATTTTTTTTAATTATTATTTTATTCAATAAAAAGTTAATTCCATCTGTTATTTTGCAATATCACATCTAAATACACATATTTTATATTTACCAAATTAGTATCTTGATGTAAGTCTGAAAATATAAATTCTTCGTAAGGTTCATATACGCCCCATGATTCCCTCCATGCATACCATAGAAAGAATTACCATAGAAGATTAATTATACCAACATTATTTATTAAAAAATAGCTACCATAGAAGATTTTGCCAATCTACAAGGCCGGAAAAGATTGTTTAGCAGTGATGAACCAGCTCAAATCACTAGAAGAAGTGGATAATATGCTAACTTGGAGACCTTTTAACCATTCCTGTCCTCCCTTATCGTTTCTGGATTCACAAGAGGTATGTCCCTTTTAAAAATCTACGGTACGCTTGACACAGACAAATTGTTTCTGCTTAAAAGTGCACTTTAGCAGTAATTTCAAATCTTGCAATGAAGTTTTAGACCAAAACCAGAGATCCAAGGAAAGAAATGCTGGTACAGTTCACCATACATATAGAGTTTCGCCTTAAAATAGATTGTAGAGAGTGTCAGCAATTAAAATGCTGAATAAATCTCAACGAAATACAATTGAAAAACTAAAAAAACAAACTTTTTTTGAAGTGATTATTCGGATGGGACTCAGAATATGGGTGGTGATATATCAGGATGGTCGGCAAGGCCCTTAAAGAGCCAATTACGACGAACGAGACCATTGATACAAATCATCATTGCCCCTCCCTTATTTACTTGGAAATATTTTCAGAGACCAGCTAAAAAGCCTCAAACGGAAATCAAATTTGGTATTTCAACACAAAAGATGCCAGACATGCTTGTCTGGAACAAAATCTAAAATCAAGGGGCAAAAGCTCTCCAGAAAAAGTCGCAGAATTTAAGATAAAACACTCTAATTGAAGAAAACGGGTAAATAATGAAAAGGGAAAGATGTATTTCAACGAGGTCATCAGATAGGAGCGAAAGACTAAAAGGGTTTATTATAATCACAGAGATTATCAGTTGAACTATGCTTGTAATCATCATATGACCAAGTTTTTTCAATCTAAAACAGATCTAATAGACAAACAAAAAACAAATTGGGGGAGCAAGATCTTATGTAAATCATATAAAAACAGGGCCTCAGAAGGAAGGCAGTAGTGGTAAGTTTGTAATCACAGCTTCATCATTCGTGACAAATATACCAGTTCTTTCATCAATGGCAACAGCATCAAAAAGAGATTATGAAAAACTGACAGCAAAAAAATAGCTTAAAGCAGAAACGGGGAAGAAATTCGTAAAAGATTCGGCCTCATAGAGAAGATTAGATTTATCAACACACGTAGTTTCAGACATATGCTTGTCTTTGAATTTTTGTTTAATCATCGGCCGAACAACTATCACGACAAAATAGAAAGAATAGCAGAAAATAAGAGAAAGGGACTCGGAATATGGGTGGTGATATATCAGGATGGTCGTCAAGGCCTTTAAAGAGCCAGTTACGACGAACGAGACCTTTCACGATGAAATCGTCACTGCCCCTTGATCATTTTCAGCCGGAAAAAAAAAACATGAATAGATGAAATTCCTAACGCGACAAGCCTAAGTAAAATGAACCCTGAACCACGAAAGAACCAGATATGGACAAACAGGATGCCTTGGAGGCTCTTTATAAAGAGTGGCGATGAAGGAGAATTAGGGTTTGAGGCTGTTTTATAGGAGCTGTGGAGAACAGAAGAACGACCAAGCGTTTTAGGTTTACTCTTCTCTGTGCAATTTACGGCCAAAGGCCTAAGGTACACAGAACAAACGGAAGCTTATGTTGGGCTGGCTGGGATGGTGAAAATTTAGCAGGTCCAAACTGACTATGTTGGCATCTGGGAGATTGGGCTAAGTCCAGTAGAAATTTGGTGCCCCATCGACTCCATTTCAGATTTTTATCAGCCTTCAAGTAATAATTGCAGCATTTAGATCTGTTTGGAATTATACTCCTGGTCGTTGATCTTGTTAGAAAATTATTTTAAAATTAGGGTTAGTGGAACAAATTAAAAATGAAGTGCATTATTTTATGATTAAAACTTTACTAAAAATTAAGTTTCAACAATAATTTTCTTAACATGAAATATTAATATATTTAAAATAAATTATGGATAAATAAAAAATTTATCTCAAATAATTTTTAATTTACATATTCTTATAAAACTTAAAATTATCTTTCGAAAGAATATAAGGTTTTAGCTTGTATAATAGAAAGTTCAAGAATTAATAATAGATCAACAAAGTACCAAAAAGTTTCATAAAAAAAA
>Ga0325411_1005006_pt1 | contig 14755 bp, 12 predicted proteins | sample PopdelMetagenome_13_FD_206181 | JGI IMG/M metagenome (GOLD analysis project Ga0325411, IMG submission 206181) | Populus deltoides microbial communities from Bellville, Georgia, United States - Xylem-PdIQD-R4 | ecosystem: Host-associated > Plants > Phyllosphere > Stem > Wood/Secondary xylem... | reverse complement strand
CTTTCAGTTTAGGAATCTCATGCCAAGTTTGTGATATAAATTTATTGCTGATGTTTTTCTGTTTTGAACTTCTGGAATGCACTAGGAAGTGGTACCACCTCAAGGTTGAAGCAATTGGGAATGGAATTCACTGTTTGGGTGTTTAAGCATGTAAGAATCTTATTGTTCAGTTTTGGATTTGTACTTTAAATTTTCAAGTTGGTTTGATTAAGGGACCTTTGACCTTTGGCTCAAGCGGTATAAAGGATCAGGTGAATCCCTTACATTTTAACATACCTTTGCTAAACATACCTTCTCAAGTGGGAGAAGAATGAACATAGATTGAAACTTCATATTATGTCAAATTGTATTATGATGTCAGGTTTAAAATACTTTATTATTGTATTTGTTCCAGTGGAAGATTACTTGGACAAGAAGTACTCTTGACACATTTTCATAGCTTTCTTAGTAGCTGTCTGAAGTCCTTTACCTCCCAATTAGTGATGTACGTAGAGAGAGGTCTTTTATTTACCTACCAATTAGTGATGCACATAGAGAGAGAGGTCTTTTATGCTTCTGTCCACTAGTGGTACACAGTGAATTTGAGGCCAAAGTTTGCATTGCCATTGAAATTTAGTAAACAGACTTCTTTTCTTGACACATTTTCATAGTTTTCTTAGTACCTGTCTGACGTCCTTTACCTACCAATTAGTGATGCATGTAGAGAGAGGTCTTTTATGCTTCTGTCCACTAGTGGTGCACAGTGAATTTGTGGCCAAAGGTTGCATTGCTGTTGAACTGTAGTAAACAGACTTCTTTTCTCTATGTAGTTTAAGAGTCAGGTTTATTATTTTTTGACAAGTCAGAAAACTATAATTTTTATTCTTGTCACCAATGGAGAATTGAGCCGAAGTGACTTAACTAAGCACATGCCTGTTATAGATTTTTGCAATTCTGTGGACTTTTCACTCAGCTGCAGGTGTTGGCTATTGCTGACTTTACCAGACCATTGTTGCTGTTGATCACCATCACCAGCAATAGTCAATTTTCAAACAGTTCTTAATGTTGGACACCTGCCTTGGGTGGCTACTGCTAGCTGCCAACTTCCCTCGCCAAACATTAATAAAATACACAATTATCTCAATTTACAGCATGCTAGAAGACAACAGAGACACCTGAAAATGCTTTGTACAATGATTATTTTCTGACAATTTTTTTTTATCCATGAAGCAATAGCCTTAGACAAGTCCTGTTTTATATGAGATTATGAGAATCTTGCATGTTTTCCTTGGCTTGAATCATATAATGTAAAGTTCTTTAGCATTCATACCAGATTCACAGTCAACTGTATTTTAGGAGGTTAAAGTTCTGGGATTTTTTATAGTTGAATTAGTTCATTACCTAGGCTTTGTTCGTAATCATAGTTCTTTTATACAAAAGTATTTCTGTATTTTTAAGAGGTTAAAGTTCTAGAATATTTTTTAGTTTAATTAGTTCATTACCTAGGCTTTGTTCGTAATCGTATTTCTTTTATACATAAGTTTTGTTCTTTTTCTTTATTTGTTATTGTGATCTTTTACTATTTCAGTTTTTCCAGACTTTTGCCTCCCTCATGCAAATCCTAAAAGCCTATTTCCATATTCTAGAATCTTTTTGTAACTCTAGCCATTTCCCAAGAACTTGTGCTAAAATCAGTTCATTCTTGTCTTTGAACTGCAAGGATATTCTCTATGGGTTTACCATATATTTTTTTTTGCAAGTTGCCAAACTATCGATCAATCATTGATTGCTTCAAAGAGGACAGGTTTTTTGGCAAAAAAAATGATTATTGATGATATGATCATGTTTCCACTTCTATTTTCTTTCATCTCACGTGTTTTCACTTTGAACTCTGCAAACAAAATGTTGATACAATTTCACGTTCTTGTTTTTACTTGGTCATTATAACATTATTTTAATATGTACAGGCAAAAAGTGATCAGCTGAAGCTCATGGGCCCTGTTATACTGACTGGGATTCTGAAGTTACTTGATAGTTATTCAAGCTCAGAATCAGGTCTCATGCAAACAGAGCTCTTTTGATTCCCTTGTCTTATCTATATTAAAGTACTGTGGTTGGAATCTGATTGATTCAATTTACTTCACATATAAATTGAGATTGATTTTGTTTACTTCATTCCAGATGCTATTGCTAGGGACACCAAAACATTTTCTTTTCAAGCAATTGGATTACTTGGGCAGCGCCTTCCCCATCTCTTTAGGTGCTTTGCCCATCTTCTCCTTTCTGCTGCTCTGTATTCATATATGTGACAATAATCTGATGGCCATTTCCTTTCATTTTCAGAGACAAGATTGATATGGCTGTTCGTCTTTTTGATGCATTGAAAACTGAAGCTGAATCTCTTCGTTTTGTTATCCAAGAAGCAACCAATTCTCTTGCTGCTGCATACAAGGTATGCTTGGATTCACTTTGTTGAATAACATTTTTTTTTTCATCCTGTCAGAGAAAAATTTTACTCCCAGAGGTTTCATTGTCAGCATGCAATAGCTAGATTTGTTACGCTACAAGCTGTGTTCTTTTTGAAAGCTGCTTCATCTTGGTTTAATTATTATGGTGTTTCCTATATGTTTTTTTCCTTGATCTCTGTGTAGCTGAGCAGGCCCCCATTGTGCTCTTTTTAATTTAGTTTGGTCATTTACTTATCAGAAAAAGGATAAATACAAGACCGGCTAGGAAGAATTAATTTTCATTTACTGGTAAAGAAAATAGTTATTTCTATTTTTATGTTCAGTAAACATCGAACAATTATTTTTTGATAATCTATGTGACTAAACTTATTTGTGAAAATCATTTTAAGGAAATATGATGTGTCTTTATTTTCAAATGGTCTGATTTATATGCTTCAAGCTTTCTTGTCTCTCTTGGAAGTCTCTGATATTTCCAAAGCCCAAAATAAAGCTGCTAAAAAACTTTTGCTTTATCTTGAACATACTAGTCATTGACATTTGTTATGCCAAGTTGGCAGATAGGGGCTTTAATACAGTTCTGAGGGTTGAGTTGATAATCCATGTGACTAAGCTTTTTTGTGAAAATCATTTTAAGGAAATATGACGTCTTTATTTTCAAATGGTCTGATTTATTTGCTTCAAGCTTTCTTGTCTCTCTTGGAAGTCTGTGATATTTCTAAAGCCCAAAAGAAAACTGTTCAAAAACTTTTGCTTTATCTTGATCATCCTAGTCATCGACATTTGTTATGCCAAGTTGGCAGATAGGGGCTTTAATACATTTCTGAGGGCTGAGTTGATTGAACTTCTAATCTGTCCCCCATTATCTTGACAATTCTAGGAGAAAAAACAACAGGTTCTTATAGGAGAATAATCTGGTTTGTTCATGATGATATATAGACTGAAATTATAATTGGTTGTTATTTTCGAACAGATTGATGTAAGATTGTGTTGAATGAGAAACTTAGTTGTGAGAACAATTCAGGAATTCCAATTGAAAATTTTGATGTCTGGGTTAACTACTGAGAAATTTCTGAAATTCATAAAATGATGTAGAGAAGAGATTGGATGGCCTAATTACCATATTCATTTTCTTTGACCTTTTTTTTTCCTCTTCAATGTTTCTGGATACCCACTTTTAAGGTGCTTTCATTTTTTTTGGAAGTCTTTTAAATTCCTTTTAAGATAATGATTATTCCCTAATGCTGTAACCTGTGAAAGCTGCTAGCCACTTCAACAAGCTTCGCATTTTTACCAATCCCAAAGACCACTTTTATGCCTCTGGCACCTGTTGCGACCACCATTATTGCTGTTGCAACCTATAGTGTCATTACCACTGTCAGCACTGCTGTACTGTTCTCATCACCACTGACAGCACTATAACCTTAACGGCTTACCAACTATCACCAGTTGCTTCCAAAATACCATTATCTCTAACTTCATTATTAGAGCTACACCAGAACAACTAATGTCGTCATTACTGCTATAGTACTCTTCAACCACTTGTCATGTATCTGATTGCTACCAATTGGTGCACTGATCTTCATGCCCATTCTATTCATAGCATGGTTCAATCTCAAAGTTTGAATTTTAGTGCTTGCTTGTTGCAACTGGTGGTTGATCTTTTAAAACACAGCCCTCAAACTCTTCAATGTTCCTGAGCTTGATCTTATTTGCTTTCTGTTTTTAAATGTTAATTTTTATTTCCAGAATATAAGTACTTCTCTTTAGTTATAAAACTATCTCGACTCACTGCCTATTTGATGTTATTAATCAGTATGCATTATTGGTCTTCAGGGAGCACCAGCTACTGTATTGATGGACCTGGAGAATCTTCTTCTGAATAATTTTCAAGCAGTATTGAACAACTTAATATCTTCATTTTTACTTGTTCACCTTTACTTTTTCAACTGCTTTGAACTATGACACCTTTACCCTTTCAACTGCTTTGAACTATGATTTTCTTACACTTGATTCTGGTTTGTTTACAACTTGCTGCTTCATGATTTGAACTTGAATTATGTGGTGCCAACCAGGAACAAAATGAAGTACGTTTGTGTGCCGTGAGATGGGCAACATCTTTATTTGATTTGAAGCATTGTCCAAGTAGATTTATATGCATGCTTGGTGTGGCAGATTCTAGGTTGGATATAAGGTATTGAAGTTTTACATTCTGCATTTATCCCACAGCAGCTGTTTGCTTTTGTATGCAGTGGCTTCTACTTGCTATCATATTGCCAGTATTCACAATATTTCTATGGCTCATATCAAGATCCAGTACAGATAAATACGACTTGTAGCATATTAATGTTTGATCTTTGATTACTTCTCTTTTTCTTATTTGTTCACTGATAAAATGTTAGTATCACTACAAGTTTGGATCATTTGTCTGTATTTGTGGTTGGCTTTGCACATGCTTTGTACAATAGTGAAATTATTAGTTAGTTCTGGTGTGTTGCTCCTTCACTGACATGAAAGAAGGAAGGCCCTTCTATGATAACTACCTGTCAAATTACTTTTATGTGAGTGAGTAAGCAATACACTTGGAGTACCTAATAATCGCTCCTGTCACATAGTGTGATTTGATGTTGAAAATTCTATTACTCCCTCGATCCCTAATTAAATGTCCTCCTTTCCATTTTCAGCAGTCCCGATGCAAATGTCCACTTTCCAATTCTCATTCAATGTTGAAAATTCTATCACTTCCTTAGTCCCTATATGAATTTCCTACTTTCACTCATTTTCCCTTATTATCCTTTATCATTTTCCAAATTTACTAAAAACAAGAACATTGAGCAATGTAAAAATAGTTAGAGGTAAAAGTGAAATAACATTTTTAAAACAAAAATCTCTAGTTTATTTTTTTGTTCCTAAAAGAATTGTTCAATCTCAATTAGGACATTTCTTTTGGGACTGAGGGAGTACAACGTAAGTCATAGTTCTCAGTAATTTTCTTCTGTTCCAGGGCTTTTGAGGTGGTTGAATCATTTTATTTTCTTTTCATTCGGCATTTTGAATGCAGATTCTTTGTTACTTTATGCCACATATGTTCAGTCTTTTATGTTTCCCATTCTTTTATATTGGAACCTTTCTTGTTTCCTGTAATGCTTTTAAATATATCAAACGTTTTCAATTTGTCACCATACAGTATTCCTATAGCATTTATTATTCAAATGTGGCAGGATTTTTAAATTCACTGAGGAATATCATTTTAAACTTTTGATTGTCATAGTCCTATGGACAATAAACAGATAATGAAAGGGGGAGAGGTGGATTTATTCTTCTATTACTGCGTTAGAGTCTCCAATGTCTTATTTAGTACCAATAAACAGTGTTTTTATCCCAAGGATGGTTGATTTCACACTATAAATTTTCATCATGGAAACCTAATACTGGCCTGCTCTCTCTCTCTCCAGGGAAATGGCACTTGAAGGCCTGTTTCTTGACAAAGACATGGGTCGAAGTAGAAGACAGAATATTGATTTTATATACCCAAAACTTGGAGAGATGTTGGATTATATTGTTAAGCAGCAGCCAAAATTGTTAGAGTCAAGTGAAATGAGGGAACAAAAGCTTCTTTTTTCATCTAAAATGTATGTGGCTATGATCAATTTTTTGTTGAAGTGTTTTGAGTCAGAGTTGGACCAAAACAACTCTTTAGGGAGATCAACTGAATTTCTGTCTTCAGTGGAAACAATGTGCTTACTGCTAGAACATGCTATGGCATATGAAGGCTCTGTTGAATTGCATGCCACTGCTTCCAAGGCATTAATTACAATTGGATCTTATCTTCCAGAGGTTTTTCACAGTTTTCTCTTCCTTTATATTGATTTTATAGTTTATTTTTTTCCTCTTTTGCATGTCAACAAATACTTCTTTAACTCTTTCGCTCTCTCTAGATGATCGCATCACACTATGTGCCTAGAATATCATGGCTAAAACAATTACTGAGTCATGTAGACTTAGATACTCGTGAATCTGCAGCACGCCTACTTGGTATAGCTTGCTCTGCTATTCCTCCCGCCACATCATCAGATCTAATTTCTGAGCTACTTTCTGCAATTTCTAAAACAAGCAATTTAAGGTTTGTAGTCCATCAAATCGAGCTTCTAGTTTCTGGTGGTGACAATTTCTGATTCCAGAGTTTATGAGTTTTGTTCTTCTTGTTTTTTTTTTTTTTTCAGGTTTGAGTCAGTTCATGGAATACTGTGTGCAATTGGATATGCTACTGCAGAGTGTATGTCTATAGCGGTTGCTGTAAGTTGCATGTTTCTGCAACACCTCTACTGGAATTTTTCTTTTAATGAAATCAGGACCTTACTTAAACCCTTCCCTATCCTTGTTTTGAGCAAAGTCCAAGCACTATATTTTCTTCATCATTGGTCATCCTTAATTTTTTTAAGAATACATCCTTTCCATGCTGTAATTGCCCACAGTTCTATCACCGCAGCGCAATTTAACACCTTGATGAACACAACCACTATCTTGGACAATCAGAAATGTACAGAGGTAAAATCAAAGTGGGAAACCCTTAGTATTTGGACATCGCAGAAAAATGTTTCCTCAAGGTTATTTGGGGTTTGTGATGCCACAGACCCTGATGTCCATATCATAACTTCACATGCCCTTGCTAAACTTACAATTTAGGTTTTATCCTTTTATTTTAAGAAAAAGTTCTACATGCTTTTTGTGTACTTCTCATATGCTAGGTTTGCATCTCTTTTTGATGTTTCCATGAAATGGGACATTAAGTCTTATTTGGTGTCATTTTTATCTTGCTATTGTATTTTCTCTGTTTAGCATTCACTAGTCATTTTATTTTTATATTTTAATGTACTTCTTCAATTTCCATTTTAGCAATTTGTATTCACTATTTCTAACATTATTATTTGCAGATTCCAGGGACATTGTTTCAGAAAATACTTAAATGCCTGACTGATGTTGCTAATTCTGAGACTGCAACATTGGCCTCTTTTGCTATGCAAGCTCTGGGTCATATTGGATTACGTGCACCATTACCTCCTCTTGTTGATGATTCTAGTTCAGGTGGTGTTCATAGATACCAATAATAGCTTGCAGAAGGGAAAAAATAGTAGTAAGGGTTAGTTAATAACATTATTCCATGGTTAAAACTGCAGTTGACATTCTGATACTCTTAAATGAAAAGTTGAGCAAGCTACTCTCCGGTGATGACAATAAAGCAATTCAGAAAATCGTTATCTCCCTTGGACACATCTGTGTAAAGGAAACGTCACCTTCACTCCTGAATATTGCCCTTGATTTGATTTTTAGTCTCTGTCGATCGAAGGTGTGTAGAAAATAAATATTTTTCTTTTATGCTACTATCTGCTAGTGTCACTTATCCACCCGCCTGCAATTATTGCTATAATTCTTTGTTGGGCTTTAATTGAGTTCATATTTGTTTTGGAGTTCCATAGGTTGAGGATGTCCTGTTTGCTGCTGGGGAGGCTCTGTCATTTTTGTGGGGTGGCATTCCTGTTACAGCTGATGTGATTCTCAAAACTAACTATTCTTCACTTTCAATGACTTCAAATTTTCTTCTGGGAGACATAAGCTTATCTTTGTCAAAATACAACCCTAATGAGAAATGTGAAGCTAATGAAGATTATCATGCCACCATTAGAGATTCAATTACTAGAAAACTCTTTGAGACTCTTTTATACAGTAGCAGAAAAGAAGAACGCTGTGCTGGAACTGTTTGGCTACTATCACTGACAATGTATTGTGGTCGTCACCCGACCATCCAACAAATGCTTCCACAAATTCAGGTTTGACAATAGTTAAAAAGGGCAATATCTGCCTTTTTATGTCCCGCATATTTTAATTATGATCCCCTTTTGATTGGAATAAGTTCTTCCTCGAGTTGAGCCATATATCTTTCTGAGTTGGCATGCTTACTCTAGTCTTCACTGTAAGGTAATGAGTTTGTGGAGTATCTTCCACAAATACATTGCATATTAAAAATTTCATCATTCATTTAACTGATTTGTCAACCAAACTTCTAGTTTTTAGACATTTTATGAGAACACAATTTTCTTTCAGGAAATGTTCTTATCATCTGAATATTCTATTGCTTTCAGTTTCTTGTAATTCTGTTGATGACATGAGGCATCAGTTAAATAATTTTCAAATGAATGCAGGAGGCTTTTTCACACTTGCTTGGTGAACAGAATGAACTTACACAAGAGTTAGCATCACAAGGTATGAGTATTGTCTATGAACTTGGTGATGCGGCAATGAAGAAAACTTTAGTAGATGCACTTGTAACAACTTTGACAGGTTCAGGAAAGAGGAAAAGAGCTATCAAGGTAAAAGCCTGCCTTTTTTCTTTTGGGGGGAAAACATGCTATTTATTATCTTCTCCTTTGATGCTTTTTATATTTTTATGTCGTGTTGAGGATGATGTCTGGAGCTTTTTAATATACAGTTGGAAGAAGACTCTGAAGTTTTCCAAGAGGGGACTATTGGTGAAAGTCTGAGTGGAGGGAAACTTAGCACTTATAAGGAGCTATGCAGTCTAGCAAATGAGATGGGCCAACCAGACATGATTTATAAATTTATGGATCTGGCTAATCATCAAGCTTCTCTAAATTCCAAGAGGGGTGCTGCTTTTGGATTTTCCAAGATAGCCAAACAAGCTGGAGATGCCCTCCAACCACACTTACAACTATTGATTCCACGGCTAGTTAGATACCAATACGATCCTGATAAGAATGTGCAGGTAAACAAAAAGACCCTTGACCAAAACAAAAATTCATTTAGGTTTGTGTTTACTTTCAGAAGATATTTTTTTAGTTTCCATCTCTAGTTTTCCTATTTATTCTAAAGAGGTTTTTCCGTGGAGAATTAATGAAATATATTTATTAGATACAATTTTTCCAAGATAGAAAACAAGGACTTGTTTGGCTTAACTTGAAAATATTAAAAGGAATAACCATAAAACTTTAAATGATGAACCAAACGAGGCCCATATTTTTATATTGCAGAATTTGGAAAATAACCATTTTGTTGCTTTCCAATTTTCTGGAAAAGAGGAGAAATAGAAAACTCATGTTTCCAAGAAAACAATTCTTATTCTCAGTTAGCAAATTCATTTTCTTTATTTTATTTTATTATTTTTTTGAAGATTTCTGGAAAACTGATTTTTTTTTGACAAGTAAACGCAGCCTTAGTTGTTCCTGAATATATGATGAACTATGAAGTTGTCTGATAACTAATAAGCAGCTTAAGTAATGTCCTGTCCCTTTCTCATTGCTCATTGTTCCTTCATCACTTTTAGGATGCAATGGCTCACATATGGAGGTCATTAGTTGCAGATCCAAAGAGAACTATTGATCAACATCTTGACTTGATTGTTGATGATTTAATAATTCAATGTGGATCTAGGCTTTGGCGTTCACGTGAGGCTTCCTGTCTTGCCCTTGCAGATATTATTCAAGGGAGAAAATTCAAACAGGTGATGTACTTGCCATTTTGCATATAGTTTTGTCTTTGTTGACATGGCCTAATCTTTCCTCTCATTTAGTCCTTGATTTAAGATAGGAAGTATTCCCTTCTTGGTTTCCAATGTTTTATGTGCCTCATTATGTATTTACAAGTGGTCTCGTGAATTTATATGATCAATGTCTTGGTTCATGGTATAGGCCATCGTAGTCCGGTACTTATCTCAACAACTAAAAGTAATTAGTATTTATAGCTTAGATCAACTGTCTCATTATATATCACCCAAACAATTTCCATCCTCGTACAAATTCACAGGATCACTATATGTTAAATTGAGATGAGTTTCTTGCATACATTCTCATCATAATCCAACTCTAACATAAGTAACATCTCCACTTTGTCTGTTTGATTTATCGTATTATTCTCATACAGGTTGGAAAGCATTTGAAGAAAATATGGACAGCAGCATTCCGTGCCATGGATGATATAAAGGAGACTGTCCGAAATGCTGGAGACAGATTATGCCGTGCTATTTCTTCATTAACAATACGGCTATGCGATATTTCACTTACTGAAGTATCAGACGCCAGAGAAGCAATGGGGATTGTTCTGCCTCTGTTGCTTGCTGATGGCATTTTAAGTAAAGTTGACAGTATTCGCAAGGCATCAATCGGTGTTGTTATGAAGCTTGCAAAGGTCGGATATATTTTGCAATGATATCATATTGAGTTGATAGAAAATACCTGCATTTCTGATTACATTCTACTACCTATGTTTGCCCCATGAAACACCAATGTGTCTGTACATTGAAGCCACCTTTGAAGGACAGATAGTGAATGTATTTAATATATTATGTTTCATTTTCGTGACATATGCATAGAAAAATGTTAGCACGTATATCCATGTGTATCTATGCATTCAAGACTTGAACAGATCAACATATGTATGTGTGCAAATATGTTAAGCAAAGCAGCACATGATGTAAAAACCAGTGGCTAGGAAAGAAAAACCTGATTTCTCCATCACTATCTTAACCTAGTACCTGATAGGGTAACCAACTCTATCTGTTCAATTTTTGTATTCGCTTTTAAATATGAAATTCCTAACCATGATCACACAAGTGCTTAATTATTACAAATAGAGATCTTTCTTTAATTACCAGTTTAACTGTTGCACAGTAAGTTTCCTTACTCACATCTTGCACTTCATCTGGCTAATTACAGTGATGAGTATTATTGACCTGTTCTCACTATCAACTGCCTTGTTGAAATAGTAACTGTTTTTGCGTCTTGCTCACAGGGTGCAGGGATTGCACTTCGTCCACATTTGTCTGATTTAGTTTGTTGCATGCTGGAAAGTTTGTCAAGCCTTGAAGACCAAGGTCTCAATTATGTTGAGGTTTGTGTCAAGTTAGCATTTTATGGAAGTTCCATGCTCATCTTTTTATTCAGTTAGTCAGTTGAAAAATGTAATCTTGTTTGTTCAATTATCAATTTACCCTTTTCTCTTCTAGTTGCATGCAGAAAATGTTGGAATACAGTCAGAGAAGCTCGAGAATTTGCGGATTTCAATTGCGAAAAGCTCTCCTATGTGGGAAACTCTTGACCTATGCATAAATGTTATAAATACTGAATCCTTAAATCTCTTGGTTCCTCGCCTTGCTCATTTGGTTCGATCAGGTGTTGGACTCAACACCAGGTGAGTAAACGAGCCTTTTTATTAATCACCATAATTAGGCTAAAGAATAGTAGGATCTAAAATTGGGGAGTCTGAATTACCTAATTCTTTTTCAAACATAAGCTATTAATCCCTAGTCAATTTTGAACAAATAAACAACTAACGTATACTTGGAAGAAAGTTTACCTTTTATCAATCATCTAGCTGTCCTGCATCAATAATGTTGTGATTTGATTAAGAGTGAAGTGAGATTATTATTGCAGAATTTCTGTTGAAGGTACCAAGAATGAAAATCAATTTTTTTTTATCCTTGTTTGCTACAGAAACAAGTAGTTTATGAGAATTGTAGATGTCTCTATGTGAACAATTTTAGTGGAAGCCAACGGTTGCTGATTGTGTTCATATTCTTGCCATGTTTTATGTTGCAGGGTTGGTGTGGCCAGCTTTATCAGCTTATTGATTCCAAAAGTTGGAGCAGATGTAAAGCCATTTACAAGCATATTATTGAGGGTGTTGTTTCCAGCAGTTAAGGAGGAGAAAAGTGCTGCTGCAAAGCGTGCTTTTGCAAGCGCTTGTGCCGTGGTTCTGAAGCATGCTGGTCATTCCCAGGCCCAAAAGTTAATTGAAGACACTGCAGCTTTGCATACTGGGGAAAAGAATGCTCAAATTTCATGTGCAATTCTTTTGAAAAGTTATTATTCTGTGGCATCTGATGTTCTGAGTGGATATCATGCAGTAATATTTCCAGTTATATTTATTTCAAGGTCTGTATCAGATCATCTCTTTTAAAGCTAATATTTTAATTTTGACGTGACTTGCAGTTTTAGAGATTCTTATTCAGGAAATTATGTTAGTTGCTCTAATAAATTAAAAATCAATCGCTGGAGCAATGCTGCAAACATAAATGAGTAGAAATCCTGTTGGAATTGAAAATTGCAGAATCTCTCCCAAATCTCTCCCTCCCTCTCTCTCTCTCTCTCTGTAATTATTTTTGTTTGACTGCCAGGTCACTGTCATGTAGCTCCCAAAGTGGCTTTAAGTGATGTAAAGTGATTGAGGGTTGACCTTGCAATTTTGAGCATGTTTGACCTTGGACTTTTATAAACAGTGAGCATTCTACATGCTACGTTTATGTCTCAAGGGATACAAGACTAGCTTTCTTTACCTTGCTTTCCTGTAAATTTCTCATTCCGTGTACTATTCACAATATTTTTGATATTGGAATATCAAAGTTAATTCATGTAATGTTTAATTATCTTTTGCAACCACATTACTTCTAAATACAACTTCTCTAGAGTCATTGTATTCCTTTCCACTTATTCTCAGTAAATGATGTATGATATCAGTAGCCTTAATTGTTTCATTCATTCTTCAGCCTTAATTCCTTTCCACCTATTTGGATGATCTCTAACAAGTTTTTGACACTTTCAAAATATGTTTAATTGCTGACAATAAAAAGCTCTTTTTTTTTCTTCAAAAATTAATGTCAAACTCTTATTCAGATTTGAAGATGACAAGAATATTTCTGGCCTATTTGAGGAGCTGTGGGAAGACAGTACAAGTGGTGAACGGGTCACCATTCATTTGTATTTAGGAGAAATTGTTTCTCTTATTTGTGAAGGCCTTGCATCATCATCATGGACAAGTAAAAGAAAGGTAATTCTGTCTTCACTTCTACAGCTGGCTTCTAAATTGATTGCAATTGTTGATCCCGTTTGTGTGTTGCTGACAAGTATAAGATGCATGGTTATTGCTTGTACATGCAGTCAGCCCAGGCAATTTGCAAGCTTAGTGAAGTTATGGGTGAATCATTGTCTTCTTATCACCATCTTCTGCTCGATTCTGTTATGAAAGAACTTCCTGGTCGTTTATGGGAGGTAGGAATGCTCATCATGCATTTTTATATGAGAAATGCTACACTTCACACTTAGAAAATAGAAAATTGCCTTTTATTTGTATTCACACCAGAGTTTAGTATTTACTATAGATACTTGAAGTAATAGTTAAGGATTGTAATTCTATGATACTATGTGTCCTTGACTATGGTGACCTATTACTTGAAGTAATATTTTATGGCACTGCACTTTCTTGCAATAAAAGTGGAGTGCATTGCTAATAGTGCCACCATATATGCGACAATTGGACACATTATTTTTACTGTTTTCAGTTACATGCTATTACAATTTTCTTGCTGATGATTTCCCACGTAATAGGGTAAGGAGTCCCTCCTATATGCAATAGGTGCACTTTCTTCATCCTGCCATAAAGCAATTTCCTCTGAAAATCCTGTCACCTCTGATGCTATTTTGAATATGGTATCTTCCGCATGCACAAAAAAGGTGAAGAAATACCGTGAAGCAGCTTTCTCTTCTCTTGACCAGGTACTTAATCAGTAATAATTCTGGAAAAGTATTGATAAAAATGATTCCTTTTTAAAATAATATCATTTTTCACTCCATCATTGCCTTTTTTTTTTGTAACACAACATTCAATAGCAATTACTGGACTCTATAGTTCAAGCAAGTTTAGAGAAGTTCTGATTCAATCAACTTCAGTTCATGAATAATAATGGAAGAGTTTTTTTGTAGGATTAGAGGGAATGCAATCACACAGTCCTGGTTAAGTCCTACCAAAGCCTTCAATCTTGAAGGCGACCCCAATAAGGACCTCCCTCCCTCCCTCCCTCTCTTGTCAAGTCCTGTCAAATTCTTCCAAAAAAAAAACAAGAGTTTGACTTTTCTTTTATATATGTACTCCTGCATGGGGGGTGAGCATATGCAAAGTAAAGAGAGATCAGAGTTTCATGTCAGATTGAATTGGGTGTCGTGATCAAATGTCCAATCAACTGATGAAGTGTATACTTTAGTTGGCTTGCAGTCCATCCATTTTTTCAGACTGTTGAATAAGATAAATTGCTTTATCTTAACAAGAGGATAGGAATGATTAATATCTAGTCTGAATCTAAACTTTCTAGTTCCCTATGTTTCCACTTGAGACATTATTGGGATGTTTGGAATTTTTAGTTGTGAGAGAGAGGAAATTGATGAGAAGTGAAGCTCAATCTGTCCTGGCTGACAGCATTTTTAGAAACAATTAATATCTAGTCTGAATTTAAACTTCCTAGATCCCTA
>Ga0325411_1005004_pt1 | contig 14763 bp, 6 predicted proteins | sample PopdelMetagenome_13_FD_206181 | JGI IMG/M metagenome (GOLD analysis project Ga0325411, IMG submission 206181) | Populus deltoides microbial communities from Bellville, Georgia, United States - Xylem-PdIQD-R4 | ecosystem: Host-associated > Plants > Phyllosphere > Stem > Wood/Secondary xylem... | reverse complement strand
GGCTATAAAAGAAGTCACAAACACAGCTCATGGTTTGCAGCATAGTCCAAATTCTGCTATAGAACCATAGTTTTCACTCAAATTTAAAACAAACCTTTATTTAATAATAATAAAAAACATAAACCATGGGGGTAAAAGGAGTAAACACAAGATAATAGCTTTCTAGCTAGCTACACCGTTGAAGTCGTTTGGGTGCAATCTAAACTGCCCAAAGGAAACGTTTCATGGTCAAATGGTCTTGACAAATGGAATTTAAATCTTGAAATCACTATCATTATAGTTTATTTTTTAAAATACAATGAATTAATATGAAAAGTATATTATTAAAATTATTTGAAAAAAAAAATCTCGGTTGATTGAAAAAATATATATATAAAAACACCTATTATTAGAAAAAAAATGCAATTTAAGCAATATTATGCTTATTTGGCCAAAAATATTGGCTTATTATTTATACGCGTTAAGACGTGGACTAGTAAAACCATAGAGTGAACGAAACAACGACTAGTCGTTATGGTCATACATCTCAAGACTGATGGCAGCACTTGGAAGAAGAAGAAGAAGTCGTCTTGTGGAAAATTTGGATCAAATCGAGAGAATTGATTGGTCAGGTCAAAAGGTGTCAGCATCTTTCTTCAGCATGGCAACGGAAGAAAAGTAGATAAAAAAATCCCATAAATCTTTTTTAGTTTATTGGGTTTCTAGCATATTAAAAAACAAATTAAAGTAATACAATAAATAAAATATTTAGAGATGTAGGACAGTTTCAGTTTCATAAATTGCATTTGTTATCTTTAAGACTTGCTATCTGCGATCTTATTTTACAATTATCCTCTGCAATACTCGAGTTGCAAATAATATTTACGAGTTTATTTAAAATTAATATTCAAAACCTCTTTTTTCTCATTTTTTCTTTTATTTCCCTTCTCTTTTGTCTCTCCCCATAGCCACTCGCCACTCGCCCCTCGCCCCTCCCTTTTCCCTGTTATCAACGGCTTCTCTCCCCACCATGAAACATACCCAAAGCACAATGAAATTACCCATCTCTCTCTAGCTCGAGATTGTTGCCCTCGCTCTCTCGGCCAAAACAATCACCATTGATTATTATTACCATCCACGTTCTATATTCAGAGATATATTAAACATTTTTTCTCTACCAATTTCACGTGATTATATTAATATATGTTAACAATGTTATAATTTTAAATTGGAGATTTTTTTTGAAAAAATTTAGGGTTTTATATAGTTAGATTAATTAGATATAATTTGAGTTGATAATTAGATTATTTTGTAAAATAATTAATAATCTTGGATTGTTGTTAATTGTGAATTAGTGAAATTATTTTGTTAAATTTAATATTGATTTAAATTATATTATGCAAATACCAAATTGGATCATTCATAATTCTAGCTAGAGGTGCATACCTCTACCGATAATTATATAAAATATGTTTAAAAAAATAATAATTTATTGAGAGTTTATTATTTGTTTAGGTATAATTATTTTAAATTTTTTTATTGCTAGGAGATTAATTGCATTTTAAATATTTTTTGTACATATTAATGGCATACTATCTATAAATATAAAATGAACTAAATTTCTAAATATTTTTTTATATGTGCTTTTAAAAATAAAAACTCTACTCTTTCCAACAACTACAAAAAAAGCGTAGGACTGTGGCTCGTGACAGCTATATTTTCTTACTTATTCACACCACGCTTTCTATCAACGCCATCGTATTTACTTTTGGTGGCTCAGTACGACTACTCTCTAGTCTCTCCCCTCTGAGCTGACACTACCAAATAATTTCTCTTTTTCTGGGACCCACTTCATTTCTGACACTGTCTGGGAGGTGCAATAGATTTTCTTGGTCCAAAAGTTTTCTCACTTAGACGATACTACCCTTGCCAGAATAGCTGACAATTTTGTTTTCAAGATAACAAAATGGCTGCAAAATAAATCAAAAATAGCGAAGCTAAAAACTCATTTATGAAAATAAAATATTTATGTAAGACTTGCAGGTCACATATACGTCACCAACTGCTATGGCTGGAAAAATGACATTTGTTATTGTAATTATAATATCGCACAGCACGTCTCGCTTTGTCATGCGACCTATATTTTTTTAAAAATTATATTATTTTTTCAAAATTAATTTTTTATTCATGTTATTTTAAATATATTTTTTATTCGTTGTAATATTTTTTTAAAACAATCAATAATTAAATAAATTTTAATTTGGTTTATTTAATTATCTTTTCCATCCCCATTTAGTCATATCTGGACCATGTTAGCTTTAATGTAATTATTTTTTCTTTTACAGATAAAAAATTTGATATTTTTTAATATTTTTTTAAATAACACTAATATCAATAGTTTATTGGCAATCTAATGGTCAATTTAATGACGCTGATCATACTGTGTTAAATATTAATTAAAATTTGGCTGATACGATGAAGCTAACATCCTATGTGCTGATTAACTTTGACCTATGTGGGAAGTGTTTAAGAGGCTGCCCATGTATTGACCTGTTAGAGTTCGTGCTAGAGTTACGAGCCTTTTCCCATATTTTACTGGGAGTGGAAGTGTTGTGTTTTAAAAATAGTTTTAAAAAAATTTAAATTTTTAAGTTTTAAATTAATATTTTATATATTTTTAAATTATTTTAATGTACTGTTATTAAAAATAATTTTTAAAAAATAAAAAATATATTATTTTAATAGAGTTTTGAAAAAAAATACTTTAAAAAATAATAATTACAATATTTTCAAATACCGTTCCTTGATTGGTCCACGAAACGGAGGGAGCCAGGTGGAGGGCAAGAATGGCAGAGGGCTCCAATAATGATTTGCCCACAAACAAACACGTTACTAAATTAGGGATGGCTTTTCATGGCCAGTGGTTTTTTTTTAATTAAAAAAAACAAAAAACACAAGCGCCACTTTTCCGGTTAACGTTGTGTTCCAAAGACTTTTGAATTCGATACTTTAATGTATAAAGTTTTTTAATTTTTTATATTAAAATATCACAATCATATAAAAATAAAATAATTTAATTTTTTTAAGTAAAAAATATTTTGAAAAATACTTTAAAAAACAGGTTGGAAAAAAAAAAACAAGTGCTTATGAGCTAAATTTAATATTGTATAATTCAAGCATTTCTTTTTGTTTTTCTTTGGTCAAGAACGAATACTTTGAGGATGGTTGTATAATTGAAGTTTTTGGGATTTTATTCCCTGTGTTAAGTTATATCAATCTTTCCTGCTTAATATTGGCATTAGAAGAAATTCAAAATTTAAAACCGCAACTACTTTCAACTGCATGTAATAAACTTTTTTTTTTTTTTTTGTGATAACTTCTTTTATTTAAAATCAACAATTATTTTTTTTCCATAAAGATATAAAAATATGATAAAATCCTAAAACAAACATATATAAGTTAGAACAAATCACAAACAACGGATGATTTGTTTGGATTTAATACTTAGTTGTATTAAAAAATAATGAATCTAACAACTCGTTAAATATATAAACATTCGAAGCATAAAAATAAATAGTTTTAACCTTTTAATAGTTAGCTGTTTAAAGAGTAGTTTTAAACAAATAAACAATTAGAATATATATACACACAATTCTCTAGTTTTCAACAGAAAATTTAATTCCATCTTAATAAATCAGATATATTTTATCTTGATATAATCATAAATTAAAAATATTTTATCTTGATTGAGTTATAAATCAGAAATATAAAATTTTTGTTATTTTAAATTCATTTTTTAATTCAAGTTGATACTATATTGTTTTTTTTTTGTTATAATTGATCGGTTTTTTTTTATATTTATGTTTTTTCATTTGCTATCATTACTTTTTTTTTTAATATAATTCAAATTAAATCAACTTATTTAATTTATAAAGAAGAAAACATAACAATGCCGAAATATTTTATTAAAAAATAATACAAACCCGCATCCCGCATTATAGTGCAGGCACCATTAACATATATGGTCGAAGCCATGAACACCATACAGTGACGTTAACACCCCCATATAGTTACATGTCAAATAATGACACCGTGAAATTACAAAAGGAAAATGTCGTTTTCTTGTTAATTTTAATCTTCTATAGCAAAAATAAAAATGACGGGGTTGTTTAAACTTTAAACGGGGTTGTATGATGTTCGTTGGTTGTTAATTCTAGTATATTTGTTTTTTATTTTAAAAATATTTTTTTAAGAATAGATGATATTAAAAATAAATTTTAAAAATAAAAATTATTATTTTAATACATTTATAAATAAAAATACACACTCTTCATTGGCCATAACAATCTGATGAATGTCGGGACCCACTACCCTCCTCTACGGATCGAATCCGAGACAAGCTCTTTTCTTACCACTTCCCGGGATCTATGGGTTCCCTGACCTCATTAAATAAAAGAAATTCATATCCAGCGGTTCATATCACTCCCTCCTATTAACGGCGACGATTTTTCGCATCTTCTTCCTACAGCCAAGGAAAAAAAAAAAAGAAAAACCCATCAATTAATCGTCGAGGAGATATTTTTCAGTGATTTTGCGCCATATACGTTTTCAATGACGAAAATGCCCCTACATCGCTATCACCGCGGAAGAAATAACTGTACTACCGGGATAGCCTTGTCATTTCGGTGCTATGAGCAGTTGGAACTTCATTTGGGTCCCACCAGGAATTCAAACCCGATGGCCCACATCTCATCGCCGCCCACTCAGGTTCGCGCTCTTTGACGGTGACGATTTCTCTTTTCTAATTTCCCTTCTCTATTTGTTTTTTTTTTTCCTTACAGAACCAAAGTATTAAACCATGTGATACTCACGCCTACTTTTTTGTCCATTAATGATAAAGCAAAAGACATAAACACCCCCGTCTCTTTTGATTTTGGAGTATTCTTGACGTGATGATGTCATATAAATCTGCTGTTGGCCCAATGATATATATATATATATATATATATGTATAAATTTTAATTTCACTTTTTTCATCGATTGAAGATTTACGTATGTTTACCCACACATAGATTGTGGATTTACAGAGTTTTTTTATTTCATTATTTTTTTTAATTTAGCTTTTTTATATTATGTTAAATAAACATTGGGCTAAATAATTTTTTTATAAAGTTTTTGAGATATTAAAATAACATCTTAATGTTTTTATTGATGCTTGATTTTGTAAAAAATAAATTCTTGCATAAAAAATAACATTTAAAGTATGAAGCGACAATACAAGGGTTTTTTATTTTATTTTTTAACTGCCTAAAACACGCCTTTTAAAGGATCTTTGCCTAAAAAAATTAACCAAGTTAATTTTTGGTCTTTTTAGTTTTACAATTTATTATTTTAATCGCAAACTTTATTTTGATCGCATTTTAGCTTTTAAATTTGAAAGAGAAAAGAAAAATACACTGAAAAATACTAGAGAAAAGAAACATTATTTGGTTGTGTATGTTTCAGCAATAAAAAAATAAATTCTTGATATCAAAGAATTTCATTGAAAGAAATTCTATTAAGATATTGTTTACCCTTCATATGGTAAGAGGAAAGGTAGATTGAATTGAGAAATAATTTTTTTGTTTAATTTTATGTTTTTGAATCCATTTAGGGGTATTTTGGAATAAAAATTTGGTTTATTAATGTTTTTAAATAAAAATAGATTGATAAATTATTATTTAAAGTCCTAAAACCTAGATACTAATTTTCCGGTCAGCGAGAGTTAATTGAAAAATATTGTAGAAGATGATAAATTGTCTATCATTACAAGATAACTTGTTGTCTAATCTTAAAAAAGAAAAAAACTCAACAAGTCATCAATTTTATAAGGAAAAAAACAACGTAGACACTTCTGGCCTCCTAGGTAATTGGTCATGCATGCAAGCCTGGGTTGCTAAGCCCATTTATAACTATTTTTGTTTTTTTTATTAATCTTGATTGTTTTTAAAATTTTAATTATATTTTTAATATATTATTTACTTTACATTTATTTTTTTATTTACATTTAAACTGGTACCCTCTCTTTTATTTTTTAAATTATTTAGCTTATTATTTTCAATGGTAGTTTTTTTAAAGGTTTTTTACAATATTTCAAAAAAATATTGTGAATTATTTTTAATTTTTCTTTCATATTTGATATAAAACAAATCGTATTTCCTTGATGTATTTATAAAAATAAAAATTATTTTTTCTTGTTAAGAAAAGATAATCTTTAAGGTAAAATAATTAAAATATATAAATTAAAATAAAAAGTCAGGATATAAATTAAGTATTTACTTACCTATTTGTTGTTTTTTTTTAATGAGAAAAATTAACTTTTCAATTTAATATCGACAACTTTATTAGTTTATTGGTTTATACATGTTCAAATTTATTTTATCAAGTACAAATAATATCTTTAAATTTATCAATTATATAAATCATGATATAATAAAACATATTTATAATATTAATATTTGTTTTTATTATATTAAAAATTAACTTAAAATCCTACCCGTGACATAGCATTAACAACCTCTTATAACATTTAATGAAACATGTTGTTCTTATTTTTTATTAAATATATACACTAAATTTTTAATTTTTAATTAAACATTTTTCATAATTTCACAACATATTCACAATTGCTGTGCATTTATTTTCTTAATTTAAAAACATTTTGATTCGAACACCAGTACGGATTAATTAATTAATAATTAAATGTACGAAGCATGGATTTCACTGCAGGGGTACTCTGGTAATCTAACTTCCAAAGAAAGCATGGACGGGATCCATTTCTCCGTAAAGCAGCAATCAACGGTGCAGAGGTCTTTCTTTTACTGAAAGTAATCATCAATTAATTTTTAGAAATATATTAAAATATTTTTTTTAATTTTTTTTTGATAAATATATTAAAATAATTTAAAATTATAAAAAAATAATTTAAAAAAATTTAAAACACGTTTTAAACTTAAAAACAAACACACTAGAGAAACCGTTGGTTAATAACAGAAATAAAAAGGTTAGCCCGCGTTGGAGGCAAAATCGTAAATTCAGTAGACAATAAATAGAATTCGTACACGAACGAGAACTTACTTTATGTTAAGTGGTTTCACACTCATTCAAAGAGGAGAGGAGATCCCAACTCAGTTCCCATCACTCCACAGAAATCAAAAGAAAATTCAAAAAAATAAAGAATTAAAAGGGTAAAAGGGAGAGGTTATTATTTTTATTTATTTATTTATAAAATCTAATTGGAATATATTTCTTACACTATTGGATTCTTCTTTTTCTTCTTCGTTTACTTATCTCAATCTCTCTCACACATTACCTCCATAACTCAATACAAGATATTTTTTTGATATTTTTCTTTCAAAATAAAGAAACCTTTTTTTTTTTCCTTTTCTTTTCGGGGTTTGATGATTTGTGTTGAGGAATGAAAATTTGGGTTGTTTATCTATTTATTAATTAGGGGTTAGTTTTGATTGTTGTTTTTAAGTCGAAATTACTGATAAAATTACATAAAAAGAAAACGCTTTATTATTGCTTCATAGAAACTGTGCTGTGATGCCAGACCACAACAACAGGCAGGTTAAGAGCAATGCTGTGTCAAATCAATCTGTTGATAACATTGAAGGTAGGTAGTACCATCATATTTATGTGTGTACTCCTTCCTTAAGGCAGTGAAGATCTGCCTCTTTTTTTTTCTTTTTGGGTTTTTCTAAGGTGATGTGATCATGGTCTGGTAGTTTGCTTTTGTTGCTGTCATCAACAATTACAGATGCATATTTTTGCTGTGGATGGTTGATTATGGAACATGTTACAAGTTACTGGCCTCTTTTTTTTTTTTTTTTTTTTTTTATTGTCTGGAAAAAAAATTTAATTATTGATTTGTGTTTGTAATCGTATTTGATGGTTTAGGCAAGTTGTAACAGGCTTTGTTATCAATTTCTTGATCACTGGTGGGTTTTTGGTATCAAGGGTTTTGGGGGCGCTTGATGCAATCAATGTATAAATTGATGAAATGAAGCTTTTGCGGATTCCTGTTTCTTTATTGTGATTCCTAATGTTGCTGGAATTGGAAAGTTTGATACTTTCTTTGATGTTTTGTGTGTTTTAGCAAATTATTAATTAATGTGGGTTTCTTTTTCACTTTTCTGTTATTGTAGTAAATAATTTGATCTATATTATGTGGTTCCTTTTAGTTTGGAAAGTCCATACTTGTTACAGACTTTTGCTAATTAGTTTCTCATGTGGCTTTGTTGACAGGTGCTCTAGTTAATGATGTAATACTTAGGTAGGCTGTGAGGGGTTTTAACTGGATTCTTTGGCTTTTTTATGTGTTGCAGAAGCATTTTGGCGTTTGAAGATACATGATCCTCAAGAGCAAGGTGGTATGGCTCAATCAAGTCCATACCCAGATCGTCCTGGTGTGCCGGATTGTGGATATTATTTAAGGACTGGATTGTGTGGTTATGGAAGCAATTGTCGCTATAACCATCCTATTTATGCTGCACAGGTAAAATGCATCGTTGCTTTAGAATTTGTTATTGTCTCTTTGGCTCATACCTTTGGGTTTCGATGCTTAGCCCTGGGCCTGCTTGATGTAAATTCTGTCTAATGTGCATGTCTTCTACTATTACCTAGCTTTCTCCTAATAGTTTGTGGTTCTGGTTTTGTTATTCTCTGTACAGGGCACTCAATTGAGAGAAGAACTTCCAGAGAGAATTGGACAACCTGACTGTGGGGTAAATTCTTCTCTGCCCTGTCTCTTGAAAAGAAGTTCGCCCCCATCTGAGCTTCATTTCATTGATGACCATGGGAAATTTCCATAAAAAAAGAGAATTGGCCTGTTAACATATGCCTATCGTGTTTCTCTTCTATCCTTTTTCTCTTGCTTATTATCATGGTAAATTGATAGTAGTACATTTTTGTGATGACTCCAATGCAAGGAGAGAAATTCACATATTAGTGTAGACATATTTTATCAACCACCAGTCAGTTCATTGGTTATTAAACTAGAGTCAAATCATGCTTTTACCATGTGTGCCTCTTTTGGTTTGTTTTTTTTTCTCCACAAAGAGATCACATTTGGTTGTTTGAGATACCTGTGATGGCTGAAGTCAATTACTACATTAGTCTACCCGAATAATTAGGGCTCTCCATGAACCTTTCTTCTTAGAAGCTCATGATTTTTTAGATAAATAAGAAATTATGCTTGATTTAGAGTTGAAGATTTTGATTGGTTTTGATCTTCATTACATGTGTTTGGAATTTTATGAGATGAGGAGACTGACATGACGCTCAACAATTTATCAATGGTTATTGGTAAACACAAGGGATTCCTTTTTTGAGGGAATACTAGTTAAATTCCGTGTTAGATATAATGCCTTACAGAAAACTCTGTAATTTATAACTTTCTGATTGAAAATGTCCATTGCAGTATTATATAAAGACAGGAACTTGCAAATATGGATCAACCTGTAAATATCATCATCCAAGAGACAGGAATGGTGCAGGACCAGTTTCATTCAATGCGTTAGGCCTTCCAATGCGTCAGGTGTTTCCTGACATCTGGATTTGTTTTTTTCCTGGCTTTCCTAATATTTACTAAGTGCTGTAGACCAGATAAATTGACTTTCTAACTTAGAAATATGTACTTGTAGGATGAAAAATCATGTCCTTACTACATGCGGACCAGAGCATGTAAATTTGGAGTTGCGTGCAAATTCCACCATCCCCAGCCTGCATCACTTGGAACTAGCTTACCTCTTACTGGAGCTGCTGCCTTTGGATCTACAGGATCACCAATTGTTCCATCTTCAGGTCTGCCTTATGTAGGCGGGCTTCCAACATGGTCATTACCAAGAGCACCGCCGTATATGTCTGGTACACACTTACAGGGTCCACAGGCTTATATGCCTGTTGTTGTTTCTCCTTCTCAAGGCATTGTTCCTGTACCAGGCTGGAACACCTATGTGGTAATTAAAATTTCTTTTGCCATAAATGACTGGCATAAATGTGGCATGCTGATTAGTTCTGTGATTTGTCATTGCATTTTCATTGTTTCATAGTTTAATCCAAAAAATGTGAGTTATCACAACTTCACATTATGAATTTATGATGCCCATAATCAATGCAATCTATTTCACTTTGTGTTCTGGTTCCCTCTATGATTGATTTCATCTTTGCACCTTTCTGAAGCGTGTACTGCATCATATTAACTAAAAATCAAACTCTTAAGATCTGATGATGTGATGTTTAATGTGAACCTTGAAGTATGATTACTTGAGTCTGTCATGCTGACTGAATTAGTTCTGCAACTTAGAGTTGCATTGTTAATGTGAATAAAGTTGTAGGATGATACCTCTACATCCAACATCAAAGAATTAGCTACCTTTTTGTTATTATCTGGCAAGGCAATTGTTTTGGAGGTGTAAGGTAGTTGGGCTGCGGGTTCATACTAAAAAAGTATTAATTATAGGATGGACTCAAACACACAAGTAAAGGATTTAAAAAGTTTTCCTATGTGGTTTTGTATTGAAATCCTGGGATTATAGAAGGAAAATTATTATTATTTCTCGAGCAACAATTGATCTGTCTAGATTATTTGATGCAATAAAGATACTCCCGCATCCATCATCTGGTGGTGCTAGTTCTCAGAAAACAAAAAAAGGTCCCTGTCCCTGTGGAAAAATTTGTGAACTGGCACTGAGACTTCATAAATTAGTATTGGGACATATGCATGCAGCAGTGTCCTGCAATGTGGCCTAGGAATAGCCAAAATAAACTTTCTTTCAAACTCTTTATATTTATTTACTCATTGGCTCTTTTAATATTGCATCTAGTTATTCTCTCTCATTGCAGTTTTTTGGGGAAAGGGATTTTTAAATATTTTTTTGCATCTCATATCATGGTTTTATTTGTTTACCAGGGAAACACGAACCCTATGTCCTCTTCTAGTATTCTGGGATCCAACCGTGCTTATGACTTGAGAAACCACGGTGACTCTGGTTCTAGTGGGCAAGCACATTTGTTATCAACAACCATTCCTGCTCTCCCTGAGAGACCTGATCAACCAGAATGCCGGCATTTTATGAGTTCCGGGACCTGCAAATATGGTTCTGACTGCAAGTACCATCACCCAAAAGAAAGGATTGCACAACTAGCAACCAACACGATGGGCCCATTTGGCCTTCCCTTGAGACCTGTAAGTTCTCTATATACTTCACATTTGGTGGCATGGAGTCAGCATCTTACATGAAACAATTTTGCTTGAATAATTCTGGTCGTTTTAATTTAGTGGGAATCTTAAATTTACTGGTGAACTATTAATATAATAAAAGAGTTTATATGGCAAAACATTGATTTCTTTGCTCTTCTTTTCACATGCAGGGGCAAGCTGTGTGTCCAGACTACAGTATGTACGGAATCTGCAAGTTTGGCCCAACTTGCAGATATGATCACCCCTTACCTACATACCCTTATAACTATAGTCTGAGCCTGCCATCTCTATCTATGATGGATTCATCTCTGGTAACTTATCCAAGAATGGCGCAAGCAGCCCTGTCATCTGCAACTCCTGTTTCCTTGTCTAAACTTCCTGATCTGATGCGGAATCCTGATGGTGCAAGCTACAACAAGCATCAAAATTCTGATTCAAACACAAAGACTTTGGATGATCCAACTGAGCATGCTGGTTCCCCACCACCACACTCTTCTCAGGCTTCTTCGGAACCTTCACATGATTAATTTGATTCAGCTCAGGTCTCCCCATTTTGTTCTGGTTTTTCTTTTTTCTTTTGGGATACTCGGTACTCTTTAAAGGAGATTTTTGTCACAAGTACCTCCAGCCCCCCCTTTTCACCTGTGTTTCTGCGGAGTGTTATAGGTGGTTTGAAGTTAAAACGTAGTGAGCATAAATGATGGTGGGGGTGGAAGGCCTTTTTTGTTGTGAATAAAATGCAGGTGAAATTTGTAATATTCGTCCCTTGGATGTGTTCTTCTTGATTCGGCGATATCTCCATAACAAGATTCTGCTATAATGTTTCATTTTTAATGGTCGCCAGGCACCCCAAGCTTATGCTGTCTGTGCATTATACAGATGAAATGGTGGCGTGTGAATCAAAATGCATTAGCTGCTGTTCACAGTAAACGAGAGAGCCAAGTGCAAACATAAGAAAAATGACTTGGTATTATTTGGTCGACTTGAATATGTAAAAGTCTGTGTTTTCCCCTTTTTTTTAATCTATTTTTTTAAAATTTTTGTGCTGATGGGGGTTGGGAAGAGCATACATAATTGCGGAGAGTAGCTTGGTTGTTTGGTACGGATGCTAATGTCTTGTAGCAAGCCTCCGTTGTGTGAGGTTCTGGCGCTCTTTCTGCCGAAATTCCTCCGGCGGGGCATTTGACGTGGTGTCCATTTTTTAATGTCATGAACTCCTGTCCGTTGGTCGTAAGTGTTTCCCGGCCTTCTTATTCCTATGTTCGACATCACCTAGAGATTGCTCATTATTCAAGTAAAAAGTTATCATACCCCACCAACGGGCTGTTAGATTTCTTGGATTTGCATAGATGTTGAAAAACGAAAGGCGGGTCGCCCTTTTACCCAAAAATGATGGTGGTTGTTTAGCTGTAAGAAAATATATAGATAAAAGTAACACTTCAATTTCTTAAAAAAAAAAAGAGTTAAAAGAATTTGAAATTTACTGCTCAAAAATAATATTTCTCTAGGTGAACTAGTTTTTTTGGATTTTTAAATTTGTATTGTTTTTATAAAACATATTTTAAACGTTTTTCATCTCAAGTTTTTCAAATAAATAAATAAATAAAATGATGAATAATATAATTTTTTTTCTATATTCCAGTATTTTTTAGTAATTTAAAATATTAATTTCTTTTTTATCTTCATATTTAATTAGTATTATGATTCTAATATAGATTTATTTTTTAGTTAACAAGTATAAAATTTGCATGATAATTTCTAATTTGAATGAAATAAAATTGATATTTTATATAGATTTATAAATTATGTTTTTTTTAATGAAAAATAACTATAATCTTGACTTTTTTTTTTTTATTTTTTCAATGGAAAAATTCTTCTCTGTTCTCAACAAATGAATTTTTTTTAAGAAAATATTATTGGAAAAAAAAGTTAGAAAAGGCAAAAAAATGAAAATAGAAAAGAAAAATGTTTTTTTTTTATTAGACCCATGGTTTTCTGAGGTAAAAATATGCGTGTGGATATTCATATATCATCGAGAGTCTCTCCCCAAGCCCGTCTAATAATCATAGGATTTGGGTTAGCTTATTGAACAAATTTGTCTCATGAACAACTCTAATTACGTGATTATTGGTAATCAACCATGATTAGAGAAGTAAAACTCTAGAGAAATAAGCTTTTTGTTAGTTTTTTTCCTGTAGAAGAGGTCACTGTAGATGTCCTTTACCAGTTTAAAGACAGCTAATGTGGACGATAACTTCACTCTTGCAAAATCAAAATAGAGAGGTCCTCTTCTCTAATGCTTCTTGATGGTTAAATCACTAGCTAGATGGTTAAAAATGCTCTTAGTAAATGTTAAATCACTGAAGATTTTAATTTTTCGTAAGGATCAAGGAAGGATAATTGACATGCATGTGATTAATACCAAAAAGAAAAGGCGGGAAGAAGCAGCATGCATGCAGCTAGAATATTGCAGGTGGGATATGGTTACAACTAGTCGATTAGGCTGTTCTAGCTAGTTAAGAGTTGGTTGAATCGATTAGAGGAGATTAGTTGTAATCAATAAGTCCAAGTATATAAGCTGCAAATGGAGAACTCTGAAGACAAGCAAGAAATGAAGTGTATTTTGCACGAATGGCAGAACTCTCTTCCTCTCTTTTCAATTTCTTCTACTTCTCCCTCGCTTCTCTTCTAAAGTCTTGTTTGTTGAGGAAGATCCTTAACAACTGGTATAAGAGCTCGATCTCCTCGATCACAAAGAATAATCAAGTAGAACCAACACAATACAATGGTTGATAACAATAAGATCAAAGTTGACGAGGAGCATGGAAGGAAGATGGATGGACAAATACAATAATTACACGAAAAGTTACAAAAGATGGCTTATAATCAAGCTAGGAAGAACGAACAATACAACACTATCCAGTTTTACCAATTGACTAATTCCGTCGGTGACAGCAATGATATCCGTCGGTGAAAACCATACCGACGGACTCACCGACTGAAAACTTCCGTCGGTATAACAATCGTCGGTAAATCCCATTTCCGTCGCTAATTCTGTCGCAAATAAAAAAAACACCCACCGATGGACACACCGATGGTCTTACAGACGGATACGCGCGCGCCAAAAAAAAAGTTTCCCGCGGGAACATTACCGACGAAATAAATCCGTCTAAAATTTCAAGGGTAATTACCGACGGCATTACCGACGGAAAGTCCGTCGGTAATTATGGCATGGCTGGTAATTTTGTTGCAACTCTCTGTGTAATACCGACGGATAGTATCCGTCGGTAATGATGGTAAGGATGGTAATTGTTCGGCAACTCTCTGTTAAATACCGACGGATATATCCGTCGGTTGGTATTTAAAATATATATAAAAAATAATTTATTAATTGTAAAAAACCTTAATAAACAAATAAAAATGCATTAAACATTAAAAATGTAAAAGTAATGTTAAATAATATTCATTACAAATTTAATGTGTTTAAAAAACAAAATTAAACTAGAATAGCGGCGGAGCTGGAGGAGGAGGCGGAGGAG
>Ga0325411_1005002_pt1 | contig 14766 bp, 9 predicted proteins | sample PopdelMetagenome_13_FD_206181 | JGI IMG/M metagenome (GOLD analysis project Ga0325411, IMG submission 206181) | Populus deltoides microbial communities from Bellville, Georgia, United States - Xylem-PdIQD-R4 | ecosystem: Host-associated > Plants > Phyllosphere > Stem > Wood/Secondary xylem... | reverse complement strand
CTAGTGTATGAAATTAATTAAGATTGAGCTAGTGTATGAAAATCAGCTAGTGTATGAAATTAGCGGCTTGACTTTAAAAAAAATTGAACCCAATATATTAATAATAATAAAAAAAAAAAAAAAAAAACATTGAAACGATGACTTTGTGCATTGAAGGTTTATATATATATATATATATAGGGATGGAGGTAGCTGCATTCTGTACAGTAGAAGTGTTAAAGACAAAAATGCACAAAGAAGTGATTCATCCATGGGGTTTATTGATTCCAAATGATTTGACAAGACAAGAGGGGCATGTGAGAAGATGTTGATGTAGACAAATGACCTGACCTTTCAACCCAGCCCGTCCGAACAGGCAGCTGGCAACTGCAAAGCTGCACCCATGCATCAGGCATCAGCAGAAGCAGCAGAAGCAGAAGCAGCAGCAGGCACACACCTACCACTCTATCTATAGATCGACTTTTTACCCCAAAAAAACGGCTATGAAACCGTACTCCTACGACCACTACAACGTAGAAACGGTCCCCATAACCCCCTAAAGAAGTCTTAAACTCACGACACATGTCAATAACTGTATCAGTCCCCTCTCTGGTTTATACAGTTACCACACATTACAGACATTGATTAGTACTTAGTTTTTTTTTAGGGTTTTGGCAGATTTTTGTGTGTGATAGGCACTGACTCCCACGTTCAAAACTGTCACAAGCTGTCACACATAGTGAGCTAGTCATGTAGAGATGAAGAGCGAGGGAGATAGAGAGAGATCTCACATGTCTCTTCTTCCTTCCTTTCAAGTCTCTCTCATTCCTTTTGCCTGGTTGGCATCGATCGGTCTCCTCGATGCAGGCTGTAAATTTTGTGTCTTCCGAGAGTCTACGGTTTTAACTTCAGTTAATGGAACTGTCCGGAGGAATCAGAATGTATATTGGATAAACTTTAGGGCTATTCTTGTCTTTCAGCTGAGATACTGTTTAATTTCGTTTTGTCTTTGTCGTCTAGGGTCCGAATTTCCCAATCTTGGCTTGATTGTACTTTTTGTGTGAAGGAGCAAAATAAAGGAGATGTTTGTTTAATTAGATTAGATTCTAACTTTAAGGATCATTTAGGAAAAAAAAAATTCAGATCTACAAGAGTTCCTGCACAAAAGGCTCAAGCTATACTTCTGCCTACCATTCAATGACTTCTAGCCTTTTTTTCAATGATTAAGTAAGAATTGCAAGAGATTAGAATTTTTAATCAACTTTGTTTTACTTTTATTATTTAATTTGGATATCTAAAACTAATTTTCAGCACAAAAAAAACCTATTTTCGTTTTAAACCATGGCAAAAACTAATTTAGGAGTGTTTGGAAACGACCCTATTATATTATCTTAGATTTTAATTTAACTTAACCTAAATTAATATAAAATATGAATATTGTCAAATTTAACTCAAAACTCGATATAAGCATCACACACACACACATGAGTAGCCGAAAACAGAAAAAAGATATATTTCTAGACGCTGGTTTCCAACGAAATGCAAAATATTCTGCGATCCAAATTTTGTATTTCCTAGTATTATATTCTTGAGAAATCTAGTTCCGATAATGTATAAGATATCTGGATTTCCAAACACCACCTTTCAAAAAAGAAAGGGAAGAGATGTTAACACTCCAAGATGTGAGTGGTGATTGTTACTTTTGAAATCTTTCCATCATTTACTATTATTGTTCACAATCTTTAATGTTCTTACACCCCTTGACACTTTCACTTTTAGATTTTAACATTTACCACCATACCATTTTATTGAAAATGGTGCAATGAACTAAATAATTAAAGATAAAATTGAGAATTCATATATTTTATTTAGAAAGTAAGCAAACATTATAAGACATCCCGAAAAAGAATTGTAAGAGAAAAGGTATTAAAATGCATTATATAAGGTGTTAAATTACATTATAAGTTAGAAACGGCACAACTATATAGTATTAATTAACAACTTGTGCACTTGGACCTCCTTTTCCAAACTTTAGGCAGTACAGTTAAGATTATAATTCTACCTTTGCTTTTGCAAAGCACAAAGTGCTTTTTTGATCCTTTAAATGGAAATTATATCTTTTGCTTTTGGTGTCAAAGAAGACACAAGACAGAAAGATGGACAAAATCAGCAAGTGAAGAATGAGCACATAAGTTTAAGAGTTTGCAGGAAGCTTTTGAAACATCATGCTCTGTCACCTAATCAAGTGGATATAAATGATATGAAATCTTCTAGGACCCAAATGAGGAAAACGAATAGAAACTACTCTACAGAGGGAAGGAGATTTTGAACTGTATGCTGATAGTGATCTAAGGTTTACAACTATGGCGTATAGAGGTTGGATTGTTGCAATTATACCATCAAGTTTCATAAGCTAATAATACCAAATTCTATTGTCGCTATAAAATTACTTTTTTATATATAGTAAACGATAAGATTTTATAAATGTCTGCTAGTGCCATGAAGACAATGGCCAAACTAGCAAGAAAAAAGAAGAACACAGCGGTTCAATACAAAAAAGAAAAATGGAGGCAAAAAAGGAAAATAGAAATAAAATGAGCTCCATACCAACAAGCATTTAATGAACAAAATTAGAACGCCTTGCTGATTTGACCATAGAAGGATCCCATCTGAGCTTCTGAGCAAGTCAATTCCTATGTAGCCAAAGTGCCAGTTGGTGAAGAACCAGCTCAAAGATAGTATCCTAATCAGTAAAAACACCCTTTTGTTTGTAGCTAACCAAAGACCCTATAAAACACCATAAGCCAAATTGAAAATGGCTTTACGCTGGAATTTGCCTTTAACCAAATATTTTCACTCAAGTAGCAGGTTTGCAATGGTATTTGGCATGCACCACTAGAATGCAAAGTCTCATTAAAGTCCCCACTTAAAAATATAGGCTCTTCAAACACTATCTTTAAGATAATGATATCATTCCATAAGTCTCAACGTTCATTCATCGAATTAGTTATATAAACTTTAACCACTACACATTTAAACATTGTAGTCACATGAACTCCAAATAATGTTATTCATTTACCCTTAAATTATATAGATTCAACATTGAAATTACTCTTATTTCATAAAGCTATAACCCTCTTGATTGCAAGCTGCCCTTTTTGTTTCTAATAGAAAGCCAATATCAATTCCATGTTTTGTATTGTATGTCATTTGGTTAACATCCCTAAACCACAACTATTCCAAAAATAAATCGTCATAATAATAGAGGAAGAAGCCTTACTCGACATTAAGAAAAGGTTGTTATTATTATATAGTAGTTCAATCCTCAATCTCCCTAGTCATATTGCAATGGATATCTGTTTTTAAAACTCTTAATGATTGAGAAACACCAAACCTTAGTTTCTCTCCATCTCACAGCATCTCGTAGATTTCTTTGGTTATGTCCAAGCTATATGTTTTTCAAGGTGATATGTGCCTGAGAAAACATTTGTTCCCTTGCATTATGCATGATTCCACAGAGCTTGGAGAGTGTTCCTTTTGTTCCTCTACTATTTCTTTGATATTGTCATTGGTAGTTAAAAATTTAATCTTTTTGTTGCTTTTTCCCATTATTAAGCCTCCTAGCTAGTATAATAGATCTCGGTTGGATATTGTGATTCTCATAGTTTCTATCTTCTATAAAATAACATTCATCCTTCATTTCTTGAAATAGATTCATAACTCTATTCGTATCGATACCTTGAGATAGAGCATTGTTAATTGCTAACCTTGCAATACATTGGTGATAAATTATAACCACATCATCCAATTATAATTTCTAGCGTACTGAATTTTCAGCCCTATTAACCTTATCATTGTTGTTGTTGTGGGGTGACATAACATTATTTTCATCCTTAGATTCTGATTTAATTATATAATCTACAAAGTGTTGAATTGATAAGAGTTTTGGACGAGAAGATGGTGTGATCTTTGCAATAATTATCTGAAACTACTCCCATATAAGTTCAGATTCACTCTATCATGCAAAGCATTTGTAGATGATGTAACAAGTAATACACGTACACTAGAGACTAGTTATCATTAGCATTACTTAAATCATATAGCCAATTACCTTTCCTCTTGCTTTTAAGATGTCAAAAATACAGTCTTTGTTTCATGCAGCTAAATGTAATCCTGAAATATTAACCCATGCAAATCTATCAATAGCCCTGTCCACTCGTATCCATGGCTTTTTAATTTGTAACCGTTCAACGTCTTCGTCCTTAGTTATGGATCTTCGCTCATGTTCAAAAAAAAATTTGTGACACAGAAGTGGTTTACATAGACGTTACTTGATGTGTTTTTTGTGAAGATTAAAGGTTAGGAGGGTAGGTTGTGAAATTGTAAAAGGTAAAAGAGGGCAGAGGTACGTTGGAGCAGGGACAGTCCTTAAAGTCATATTATCAAACTGGTGGAGTATGTAGTGGATGTTGGTTTGTAAACATGTTTTAAGGATGTTGTTTTCTACCACAACTCAAAGAAAATAAGCAGAGGTAGAGAAAAGGTCCTCATGATCGGAAAATTTAGTTGTAACTTTTGGAGATAACTTTGATACAAGCTTGTAGCTATATATGGACACTAGAAAGTTGTAGATATGCGAACATTCCATATAATGAAAGGACTAAAATTGCTTTTTTCTATTACCACTTTGGTTTAAATCACCATACCATTGATTTGAAAATGTCTTTTTGTTACAATATGAATATTTAATATGTAGCATTATTGGTTTACTATTTCAAAATAATAAAAAAAAAATGATAGATGGTTTCTCCATTTTGAAATGATAAAAATTCATTCTAAAGCTATTTAAAAAAATATAGATTTATATTTATATACATACTTATATCTCTTCAGTCAAACATGTTTCTTTCATTTTTGTTTATATTTTTTTTATCCTAGGAAACTAATCAAATACAATTATAGAGATTCTAAAAGTTATTATTACTGAAATTCCCTATACTAAGATTTTATGTTTTTGTTTTTCAAATTTATTTAGTGAGTATATGTATCTTTACATCACGTTCATTAAATCTAAACTATTAAATTCAAATCTAATAGTATATTTAATTCATGATAAGAACACTTAATTTAACTACTTATTATCTTTTTTTCTTACTGAATTTAAATAATTTAATTCAAAATTAATGGTGGGATTTAAATTATGATTGATCATGATTGAATTTTTAAACATCAAATGGTGAAAAATGGCCCTTAAAAATACCAAATTTACAATCACTAGCAATTTAAGGAGCAATGAACAGAAGGTAGTAATTGATTTAGCTCTCATAATGTACCAAGTAATTATCAGTAGCTTCCTTAAGATCATCTCCTTGTGATGCTTAACTTGTCGATGAGTGGATTTTGCACCTTTAAAGTGGAATTAAGAGGAAATTATTCAGACCCCACGTAAAAATTAAGGTAGAATTAGCCTTGGATGATGAGATTAGTATCCGATGAACTGCAACTTTCTTAGTCTTTTTTTTGCTAGATCGCTCTATGATATAGCTGGTGATATTTTCACTTTATGTTGGCTTTATTGATTAGACTCCTATTTAACATAAAAATGATTGGAATGGATGAGTATAACAAGCTATATAAGCTTTCTTTCTTAAGGTTAATGGCTTGTTTGAAAGTGATTGTATTTACCATAATTAAATGGCATCTACAAAACTATCATAGAATTATAAGTTTGGTAAGAATAAAAAGATTGACTAAACATTATACCTATTCTTGCGGCATCATTGTGTCAAATCTTTTCTTTAAAAATTAGATATCACTAAATAGATGCTTGCGTTATGTTATGGGTCGAGTTAAATTTTTGTAATATAAAAAAAATATATACTAGTGATGTTAGTGTTTTTACAAAAAAAAAAAATTGAGATTCATGTCATTGACTTGACTGAGTTCAATAAGTTAAATTAACTGAATAATATTATTAAAAAAATCATCAGCAATAAATAAAGCGAACAAAAGAATAACAATGATTAACTATAAAAAATGACCTTTCAATATAATACTCGAGATAAGAAGGAAGAAAAAATCGTTGAAGACTCATCATCACTCCATTGTGAACACCGCTCTACCACCAGATATAACTAGCTCATTAGAACGATTCTAAAGCCATTGTGAAAGGTTGCACGATGACATTAAAAGAAGTCGCATGCATAATTAGAGTAACGACCTGAAAAGTAAACCAAATAAAATATCATGAAGTGAACATTTCATGCTTATATTTAGTCAATTAATTTAATTTAATTCAAAAAGAAAATTTATTTAAAGAAAGATAAATTTAACAAAGAACGATAAATTAAAAAAACCCAAGATAAACCATGTTATTTTCAAAATCACTAAAAAATCATATAGAAAACAATAAAAAAAAATAACAAAGCTCAATCTTCAATTAATTAAATGTTAAAAGATAAAAATAAAAAAACTTGAGCTTAAAAAAAAAGGAACCAAGTAAACCCGAGCAAATCTTCTAAATCTGGATTAATCTCTTAAACTTACAACTCATGAAAATCTTAAATCCGGGCTCAGTTAAGAAGTTTAATTCCCTATCAATTTAATATTGAATGATAAAATCGGAAAAAAAATGTTAATTTAAAATTTTTATAAAGTAAAAAAAATCAAAATTAAAAGATTGAGAATCAAATTTAATAAGATAAAAGACTCAATAAGGATAAAATAAAAAAATTAATTTTAAAAATTTTCTCAAATAGAAAATAGCAAACAAAATAATAGGAACCAAATCGATAGATGAAAAAAATAAAGGATTAAATTAAAAAGAAAATCCTAATTTATAAAATGAATTTTTGACATGCGTGGACTTAATTTTAAAAACTTTTATATAAAAACTATAAAAGGTAGTTGTAAAATTAAGAGTTCCAAAAAAGTTTCAATTGAAGAGTTATTCATTTTTACCGTTGGAAGGCATTGAGCTGGATGGGCCCCATGAATAAGAGTTTGATATTTATGGCCAATTTTTGAGGGGTCCAACCTATAATCCTAAGCTAGTCATTCTACGGTAACTAATATACAGCCTCGTGAGTACGTAGCCCTAGTGATTCTCCTTGTCTTATACGAAGAATTCCAAGGTAAGATTATGGCTTTGTATCAACTATCATGTGGTTAAATATCAAACTCAAGTAGTTATAACGTACACTATCGTCCTTGATTTATTTGTTGAAGGAAACTATCCCAACTTCTGATTTCTTATTACTACTTGTTTCTTTAGAAAAATAAATCTTCATGTATTTGCAATTGAGGTCTAATAAGGGTTTTATTTATTCACATTCTTTCTATTTACCGTGTATTTATTAAATTTGATCTAATCTAACGGGTCAATCTATAAAATCCAAGACTTTAAATTTATCTCAGGTCGGATTTTAGTTTGAACCAAAAAAAATTGACCTCATCAAACCTTATTGACTATAACCTAACCAAACTTAGCAAAATCAACACTAAAGAGTGTTTTTTAAAGAATAAAATGATGTAATTTTGATAAAATAAATAAATAATTGACCCGAGTTAATTCGATATTTCAATAACTCAACAAAACTCGAATAAAATGTGACAATTATGATTCAAATACCGAAACACATTGATTGTAAAGAAGGCATGGCTACTCCAAACTTTGAAAAAAGAATTATATTTTAGTCCTAACATTTGGAGAGCTTCCAATTATACATTTCAATGATGCATGTTCTGTACTCTAAAAATCAAATATTTTCTTATTCCTTCTCTAATCCTAGATTTCTGGTTCCGCCATCGATCCTATCAACTGATCTTTTATGATCAATGGAACTAAAATGTACGACACAACAAGGAGGTTATTATATATATTTCATGAGAAGTGAAGACTCCATTAATGGTGGGCCAAACTTTTAACATATAAAAGGGTAAGCTGGTATAAAAGTACAAGGAAAAATCAAAGTTGTCACGTATTGACCATTCATAGTTTGTCATGGGATGCAAAGAAAGAAAGAACTAGTATGTATGTATATAATAGAGTATAATCTTATTGTACATGGGATCGATCTAATGGTTCATAAGACCACAAGAACAGACAAAGACACACAACCCTAAGCAAAAAATGACAACAAGCAGAAGCTATAAACATAGATAAATCAATCAATGGAGAGAACATTGTAAACCTTAAAAGCCAAGATGGAAGGAAGTTTTGAAACGAAGAGGGAGGGGTGATTATGATGATATGAAGAAGCCAAAGCGTCAACTCAACAACTGGCAATAGAGCATCAGCACCACCATCATCATCATCATCAATCTCTCTGCAAATGAAATAATGAGAGACCGTGCGTGTGTGTTTGCATGTGTGGTGTAGGGTTTTCTGGTGGGGCAAGACCGACAAGCGTGGGGTTGTCTTGTCTTATCAGTTCCCTTTTCAGTGACCCATTTCTTTTCATTTAAAGGATGATTTTATCTTCCTTTGCTTGTTCGGTGCTTCTTCTAAATTTACTTCCCTCTCCCTCTGCCTCTCCCTCTCCCTCTCCCTCCCCCTCCATTATAGGACTACTGTATATCTTGCATGGCTATCTATGGGCCCAGCTAGCTAGGCATCTAGGGCATGGTCAAGGTCTCTTAACTTGTAGTCAAGCCCTTCCCTCACACTTCTGTGTTCCTAGCTACCTCCTGTCCATTATGAATTATTGAGAATAAGAATAACAATCGATATAGTAGCTAGAAGCAATAAAATGTAAGCAATGAGTGATGAAGATATGCTAGATTTAACAGTGATATTAATATACTATTAAATTAAAGGTTTAATTCTTTGAAAACGTTAGCATCAATTAATATACAGTGTTTAATGGTTACTGTCAACTGTAAACATTAATCGGCTAGTTATTCGAATCCATTATTCATCCTAAATTCTTTTATAACAGCACCATAAATGAACGACTTCAAGACTCACATGACTTATGACTTTATTTAACAAGAAAAAAAACTTCATTTTTAAATTATTATTTACCAAAGAAATTTTAGGATTTACTACTCTGCCTTTTGTTTTGTTTTTTTATAAATACTATAGTTAATAAACTTCGCTCAGCTAGATTAATCTGATAACTTGCTGACTCAAACCTGACTTGAGTTGGGTTTTATTTCAAACTAATTTGAAAGCTGACCTAATCAAACCAGAATAAAACCAACCTAGTCACACCATGAACTTTTTAATTTTTACTCAAAACAATGTTTTATTTAAAAAAATTAAAGCGATTTTATTAAAATCAAATAAATCTATCATCCTAGCGTTGAGCCGGTGTGATAATTATGATAAATACTACCCTTATTTATATTCAAACTCTAAAGTAGTAAAGTGAACTCCCATATAAGATAACAGTGGAGTCTTTCTTTCTTGTAAGATTTGCTTCACCAGTGTGTATGTGCTTTGGTTGATGTTGCTGGCTGACCTGTCTCGTATCCAGACTGTTAGACTGTACTTCTTTTCTTCAATGTCCAAAAAATAAAGACAAATCACGAGCTTTTTGGCACAAAAATACTCGTATATAGCATCTCCCACAAAAGCTTTGCCTGAAGGGTTCAAAACCTCATTAGAGCAAAAGTAAAATCACCTGAACCGTAAAGGGTTTTCTTGAATGGTCTTGCTGCTGGGACCGATAAATTTTGAAATCAACAATCAATTGGGATTGTTTTAACAAGGTTAATTTAGCCCATTACAAATTGCACTCAGAGGTGTAGATGGCAAGAGACGGCCTGCTTAAAGCCCATCCATGCTCGGATATAACTTCAAAGTTTGAACATCCCCCGAGATGTTTCCAATGGCAACATTTTTGCAAGTATAAAAAAGGTTTTTACATGTAATGCAATCTTGAGTTGCTGGCTGAGGAGGTAAATGGGTTTTGCTTAAGCAAAGAACGAAGCTGAAAATGGCAAAATATGAAAACGAAAACGGCAAAATATGCCCATGAGGTGGGAATGGATAGTTCTTGGGAGGCTGGTACAATTTTGTTTTCTAAGAAATATGAAAGAAAATCTAATTTCTATGGTCTTGTATCCACTGGTGTATGTGCGTGTGTGTGTTGTATAGGTGAACAACAAACATGCAGAAATGAAATAACCACAAAGCAAATGATAAATTACTACAAGCTGATGACCTTCTTACATTCTACAAGGTGCATGAGCTGATGAGCAAATGCAAGATACAAAGGGTAAAATGAAAAAAAGACTGTAAAAAGTACACCTTATACCAATGCCCAGAACTTCTTTCTGCATATTAGTACAGTTTCAGTCTTCTTTTCTTTGTTTTCCAGAACATGTGATTCGACCTCCCACAGAAACTTTGGAGCTAAATGCTGGACTCTTGATGTAAACGATTCCTCATCTCTGATGATAATAAATCCCTGCACATTATAGTCTTGGTAAGATTCTGAATCAAATGTAATGTGGGATACAGACACAAAAGCGTAAATGATTTTAAATGTCAGGCTACAATCCATAGAATGGTTGATATGGATAAAACCATATTAAGTAACAAGATCAGATCAGATAATCAGTATCTTATATATTCTCTCAGATCTAGATGGCAATAAATTCCAAGGGACGTAAACATTAGCTCCATGCTAGCTTTGTCATGCATCCATGTAACAAAATGGCCTACAGGTAATGCAAATAATGTGCTAGTGTAACGAGCATATGATGTCTAATATAATTCAGAGAGGCAGGGCATAGCTTTACATCTAGTTGATTAAATCCCATCCATCTCATTCTTCATCCTGGCATTCACCATATAACTGCTCTGATTTTTAAGACTTTGATAGATGAAATATTTTAGAAACAGGTACCTGAGGTCGGATAACACGGTCCATCTCCAGCATGATATCCTCTAGCAGGCAACCTTCTCCATGGTCTTTGTAGTGTGTGAAGAGATGATTGGCATGCAATAGATCATATGTTCGTGGATATGTTGAGAATGGCTCACACCTGAAGTTAAAACAAGTGTGGTAAGCAAACTAGCATATTACAGATCCTTGCATCCACATAGTATAGCTTGAGCACAACTGAATTGATTGAAAATCTCTTACCAATCATGAAAAGCTCCTATGAGACCCCTGTCATAAATAGCTGACAAGGTATTATTCATGCTCATGGGAACTATATTCATCACCCAAACAGGCAGCGAGTTCAAAGCAACAGCAAATCCGCCAATAAAAGCATTCATGTCCATGACATTTCGTATATCCGTCTCATTGATATTCATCAGCTTCCAGTAATGGCCAGCTTGATTTTTCCAGAATATGGCATCTGAAGAAAACTCTTCTTCAGTGATACCTGCAACAAAAATGTGCAGAAATTATCATGTCAGATTGAATATTTAACGTGGCTTATGCCATTTTCCAAGTGTTCAAGGAGATAGACTACAAATGACAAGTTAAATGGGACTACGAATGACAAGGTTAAATGCTAGTCATTCATCTGAAATTTCCCACATGAACCCTGTCCCAGTGATTTTGATGACAGGAAAGCACAGGCAATCCTAGCCAGCTTGCCCCCAAGCTGCTTCCAACTACTTGAAACTATAAAATGTATTTGATATTGATATCTATATCTTCCATTGTGCTCATCATAATGCAGTTTGACTACACTTGCAGTGTACTTGATTTTGAAACAAAAGGCTAATATAGAATGCAAATTTGAAAAAGATACCATACTCAGGCATGACCAGGGATCAGGAAAAGCAGGGATTAACAAACACAACTTCAAATTACTTTAAGCTCATAAGAAGCACATGAGCGCACCAATTTTGCTGAGACTCTTTGAATATACAGAAAGACGTTCTGGTCTGGGAGGCAGTTTCTGAGGATTAGTTTGTGCACTTCTTGGTATGCAGTTCCTCAGTGGTGTTTTCCATGATGGTTTCATGTCATCCACAGTGTCACAGATGTTTATTTGTTTCATCTCTGCATTGTGCAGGAGGCATGACTCATTTTCTTGTTTGACCCAAATTGCAGTTTGAACTTTTCGAGCAATGAGTTTCCAGCACATAGCAGAAGTCAGATTTACCAACTTATCCCAAATCAATGGATAATCTTTATCCTTTCTATAAGCAGGTGGAGACGAATAGACAAAATATCCATTATCTCGCAAAAGACGATTAACTTCTTTGATTAAAATACCACCTGCACTAAAAAAAAATATTGCAATAAAATAAAAGAATTAAAGAGAAGGTGTAAAATCCAAACATAAGTTAAACAGCCTTTTTTTTAACTCGATAATCTTGGGGGGGGGGAATGTCCAGGAGCTTGCAAACACAATGAACAACAATTCATATACTTGCCAGGCCATAACGATCTTTATCAACACATATCAGGGTAGCATCTGCATGTAAAACTTCATAGTGCACTTTCACTAAACTGATTTAAAAGCTTGTTTGGTTGCAAAGATAGCTGATGCATTTCATATATACAGCAATCTGCTGGCATGCATAAAAGCAATGCTACGAATTATGAATAATAAACTTGCATAGAGATGCATTTGTAGTTCCAGGTATGATTTACTATTGTTCCTTTGTGTTAGTTACTATATGCAATTAGAAGAATTTAAGAAATCAGAGATCACTTCTTTTGGCTGACTATATCATTTCAATTGGATAAAAGGATTGCAGCAAAGTGCATGAAGAGCATGAAGCATTTATCTGAAACATGTGTTTATCTCTATGAACAATTTTCAAATGCCACTGCTCAAACACCATACCATTCTCATGCCAGTCAACACGACATCTCGAACAATGAACCATCTCAAAAGAGCTAGAGGGGTATGGTAGCTGTTTTGTGGAAATGGCAGCAGTCATGGCACCAATTCCTCGTTCTAAAGCAAACTGAATCTGATTTTCATGACCATCTCTGGGAGCAAAAGACATTGTTTGGATATCCAAAGGAAGAAGATAAGCTGAGAAGCTAGCAACACCACAGCCAACATCCAGAACTTGAACAACCCCAGCTGAACGCAGATCACCTGTATCATCAGTTATCATATTTCCTAACCTGCAGTCAAAAAAAAAATCATAAGAGATGGAACATTATAGTGCCTGGGTTTTGGAAATATCATCAATTACTGGTATCATTGCCATCGTAGGAAATGATGAATTAACTAGTTTGAATGTGAATATGTGATATAAGAAGCTTAAGTTCATCTACCTCTCAATGTAATCAGCTGCTCCATGCTTGAAATGAGTGCCACCACCAGGGAACCACCATAGCTGATCTTTCTCATGCACCCAGTTCTGTCCTCCTTTGACTTCAGCAAGATGTGTATGATTCACATTGCTTCTCCACACATAATCCCTGCTGGTTGGCCATTTTATGGGCAATTTATAATCTTCTGGAGGTGGCACCAAGCAAAATAAACGCTTCTCAAGGGGAGGACAATGCCTCTCTAGCTCTTCTCTTCTAGAAAGATCCAAGGATGGGAACAAAGTTTTCACATAAGCAACATCATGGCAAGGAATATACTCGTTGAACTTCAAAGGGCAAACATTCATCCCACTTTCTGGGATTACAATTGGTGTTTGTCGATAAGCAAGAGCAACTTTGTTGGTGAATGTGTAAATACCTGCAAGTGTAGAAGATATAGTTGTTTAACTTGGTAGCAGACCAAAAGTGTAAAGTTTCATATGCAGTCATTACCAACATGCCAAAGGCTGATGCGAATTAAACTATAGTTTGAGGATGGAAACAGACACAATTTGTGCATGTTCATGGTCATATAATCACTTTTTTTACTGCAGGAGCTTTGATATTCCAGGTCTAAAGAATTGTTTTAACATCTAATCTGACCTGTGGTTGTTGCAAATCTGGAATGTACGAGTATAAAATGTCAATCCCAAATGCAGCAACGACTATATCCCAAAAATACATCCACATGTGAATAATGCAACGAGTACTCCCCAAGGCTTCCTTTTGATAAATAGCACATTGCATGCAACAAGAAAATATGCTTGATGCAAATTAAATAATTACACAGCTGCACCCTAAGATTGGTCCCATGTAGTGGTGGTGAGTATTTCCTTCTTCGATCGCCACTGAAATATGCCACATTCAGGTCTATTTTCTGTCAATATGTCAGAAACTTAGAATGTCTGCAATTTAACATTACAGTACTCTATTAACCAATCTGTCAATTCAATAGATTATCATGGTGATCTTTCTATTCATTTTCTTAATAACCAATCTAACCCTCCAGTCTCACTGGTGAGAAAAGGTAAGAGGCGTCCAGGATATGAATCAATATGCTTCTGTAAACAAAGAAAATGGTATCATTTCCATATTCAGAGTATCAAGACATCTACATGTTGTGTGGCCTTAAATGTCATCTTGCAATTTATGAGCTCTCTATTACCTTTTCTAATTGCTACTAGCTTACAGGATTTATCAGCAAAACATTAGTCATCAAAGCAAGGCACTAACAATTCTCAACCAAATAGCCTAAAAATTTTCCAAATGGGTCCATCCAAAACTCACCAAGTTGAATTCTTGCAAACTCGAACACCAATTAAATAAAGAAAAACATAATTACAACCCCAAAATAACAGCAAGAAAAAAGAACCAACAAAATTTAAGCTCAAAGCAAAATACCAAAATGGGACCAGTGTATAAAAAAGCAACCAACTTTACATTCCACAGAACAAAATCCATCTCCAAAAACACCATGCAATGCAGAAGATTGCATAAATATCACAATAAAATAAAACTTTACGAGAGAGAGAGAGAGAGAGAG
>Ga0325411_1005000_pt1 | contig 14769 bp, 7 predicted proteins | sample PopdelMetagenome_13_FD_206181 | JGI IMG/M metagenome (GOLD analysis project Ga0325411, IMG submission 206181) | Populus deltoides microbial communities from Bellville, Georgia, United States - Xylem-PdIQD-R4 | ecosystem: Host-associated > Plants > Phyllosphere > Stem > Wood/Secondary xylem... | reverse complement strand
ATTCCCTGAAAACTAGCTAGTTCTGATATGTATAGTTCTAGCAACATTCTCATGGGCCTTAAAACTATACCATTGATGATCAGCAGAGAGGACGTGGTGCCGTGGATGGAATTGTGTATGGTGAATCAAAGCAAGAAGCCAGACCAGGAGCTGTCCATTTCCAGACTACCTGGAAAGGACATTGAAAGTGTAAGAATCAAAGCAACTTCACTGGAAAAGGAGAAGAATGTGCAGAGAATTTGTTTCTGAAGAAAGAAAATGTACAATCATAAAGAACACACACGGGGTTGCTTGCTTCAACATGTTACTAGCTCTCTGAGCAGTGTAACCGAATAATCATCTGCTGATGAAAAAGCCAGAAGAAAAGAAAATGAGATCAAGGATATATAAAGGCATTCAAGTTTATTGTTAATCACAAACAAGTGACCTGGTACATAAGTCAGAATTGGAAACAGATCTGAAGTTAAAAAGGCTACGTTCTCATGTTTGTGGCAGCCATAACAGAGAATTTGCAAGTCCCTTACAGGTGGAAGAGCAAATAGAGACATCCTCAGCCAATATTTCAACAAAGCAAGAGACACAGACCTGTTACAAAGCCTAGAAAAATACACTGGGAGCCTTAATCACTCTGCAGGGGGGCAATCAAGCAGTTCAAACCTCATCGAATAAAAGAATTTGGTTTTCGAAATTGGAACCTTAAAATAAGATGGATTTATTTTCTTTATTTAAAAAAGGGATTTGTTTTTCATTGAGTTCATGATGGCCTAGATTATTTGATACATAATTTGTACAGAGTCAATTTTTCATTTTTTTTTAAATTGTCTAATATATTTTAATTTGTATTGATATTAATTAAATGTAGTTGCTATGCTAAAACTGGTATATTAATTGATCTCGATGGTATTTTTACAGTGTATATATGTGTGTGGTTGTTTAAATTATCATGTTACAAACAAATTAGTATTTATATTAGAAAAAACTAAAAAATAAATAGTTTAGTCGCAATGAAAAGATAAATGGGCGATTTGATATATAAGCTATAGGGCACATCAAATAAATTATATTGAAATAATGAAATAAATTAAATTCATGTCATTAGTGTGTTTTTTGTTTTGTGAGCGTTGACCCGTCTTTCTAACTGTTATTACTACTACTAATAATAATAATAATACATAAATGAATTATATTTTAAGCCATTTAGTTGATAAAACTTAATTAATAAAGTTAAAGTTTAATTAAAAATAGCTAATTACACCCCCCCCTCTCTTTTTTTTCCTTCTATTTCCCACTTTTCTTCTTCTTTTAATTTCATTTTTTTTCTTTTCTCAATCTCATCCTCAAATTTTTATTAACAATTATTTGAGTTATCTTTAAACCGATCAAGTCAGAAAAACTTTCATATAGTTTAATTTTAAATTTAGATTGAGAAAATTTTTTTTTCCTGTCAATTTCATCTTTTTTTTCTTAAATTTATTCTACCGATCAATAAGGTTACTTTTGAGCTGACCAGGTTAACTCGGTCACATCGAACCAATTACTATACAATTTAATTTTAAACTCGGGTTATAATTTAAATTTTAATATTATTTCTTAATTAATAATTATAAAAAATAAGAATAAAATGATGTTAGTTGTTTTGATAATTAAAAATTTTGAAAAAAATATACTTCTAATAAAGAAACTAGTTGTTTTGCTTCCTCTTCCTCTCTTCCCTGTCTCAGACTGTGTGGACACACCCAAATGTGCAAAACGAATCGCCCTGTGAGTTTATCAGGCATCTACAAGGATCCAAGAAAGGTGACAAAGTAGAATGTGTCGACCAACTCAAGAAATTCCTCCACTATTTTGGATACCTAAACCATGGAGGTTTAAATAATGATGAAGTAGGTGGTGATTATTTTGATGAAACCATAGAAAGAGCCCTCAAAACCTACCAAATCAATTTCAACTTGAAGCCCACCGGGGTGTTGGATGCAGAAACAGTGTCGCTGATGATGAAGCCGCGATGCGGGGTGCCGGATATTGTTGATGGCAAGACTCGAATGAAGTCTGCAGGTAGCTACAACATTGATTGCGCATTCTTTCCAGGATCACCCAAGGGCCAAAAACTAAGAAAGTACTTAACTGGGGATATCGACCTAGTAACAGAAGAGATGTGCTTAATCCTCTTGCAAAATATTGTTTTAAATCATGGGGTGATCATTTACCTTTTATATTTAATTTTTTTGAGAGTAATCTTAGTGTTGCAGACATCACGATTGGCTTCCTTAAAAATGGCCAAGGAGGTATGGATAAAGGTAAACAAGCTTTTGCAGCTCCGCCAACAGATGGGAGAGTGTTTTTCAATGCCGATCTAAACTGGTATTTGGGGCAGCCCCAGGGGCCATTGACTTTCTGACGGTTGGATTGCATGAACTAGGGCATGCTTTGGGGCTTGATCATTCCTAAGTTAAGGGCGCTATCATGTGGCCATATACTGGCATGAATGAAACCAGGGTTCTGCAGGACGATGATGTTCATGGAATTGAAGCTTTGTATGGTGTTAAGTGACGAGGAGCACTGAGAGCCCAATCTTTTCTGCCACCAATCCATGGCTGGAAATTAGCAGAAAAGAGAGAAACATTTATAACCCAACAAAATAAATGAAATGCAATAAAAGATTATTATTCTATATTTTACATAAATGAATTACATTTTTAATTAACAAAGTTAAAGTAATTAAAAATAAATTTTCAAAAGGTGTAGCGTGATGATAAAGGGTTTGAGATCTGCACAACAGATCTCGAGTTCGAGTCAGGATGTGCACTTCTTGTAAAAGCCTGGAACAGCCGGGGTTTTACTCCCTCACCTGAGTCCACAAAGTGCACTTTCCAGGGGTGAGGTTTCCTAGAATCCAAACAAAAAGATATATAAACATACAAATTCTTAATTAAATGTCATAAAAAATTGATACAAGTAATTTTTATTAAAATATATTTGTAAATTATCTCAACAACTTATTTGTTAAAAATAACTGGTATCTGATCCATCCAAAACCTAAATTACAGATCAGGTCAGGTTGATTCGCAATAAACCAATTCAAGTTTTGATTTTTTTTAAATATTTTTTGAAATTATATCATTTTAATAAAAAATAAAAAACTAAAATTTTCAACCTGCCAAGTTCCAGTTCCAGGCTGGCAGATCACCAGGTCGCCAACCTCTCGAACCAGTTTTATAACACTGATTTCAATACAAAAACAATAACAAATTAAAATCTTGACTGTTCAAGTTGAGCTGATTTACGGATCGAGAAATCAACTCAAGTTTTAATATTTTTTTAAAGCCCAATATAGCATTGTTCTAGTAAAAAACAAAAACAAAGTGTTTTCATTGACCTGGCCGGAACACGCTCTGGATCCAGATCAACGAGTACCCAGGTTCCTGGCTGATCTGGGTCGGGTCTTATAATACTGATTTTAACACGGAAACAGTGGCGCATTGGTATCTTGACTGTTAAAACCAAATCAAGCATCTTGCAAGCAATGAGAAAAGGTTCCAAGCCCATCACTGAACAAGTAATTCAGTCCCCAAGAATTCATGCAAAAAGGTTTCAAATTCATATGTAAATCCATTCCAATGGGAAGAAGTGGCTTTGTCTGCATTTCAAAATTGAATTCTGATCAGTGTTTCAGATAACCACTTTATTTTCCAGCGAATAACTTCTTGCTTCTCCCAATTCATATCAGGTTTATATGCAAGTTTTTTTGGCTGTGAAACCAAAATCTCTGGTATAATCCTTTCCATGGCACAAGTTTTCGAAGGTTAATGGGAGCATGGCAGCTTGTCACGTTCAGGAGACTTGCGATCTGATTGACTCGTGCTTCAATGAGGGGATTAATAAAATGGACTTGTTATAAAAAGCATCAGTCATCTAAATTTGAGAGATTTTTTCTTTTGAAGGTAACGAACTACAATACAAGAACTGAGTGAATCCTCATATAACTTGTTCAAATTGTTTTTAGAGCTGCATAATTTTAGTGCAAATAACAATACAGAAGAAAACATCCTGATACAATGCTGCCGTCAAGATGAACTAAGCAGCTTGTTGCTTAAGGTACTTGTCAAACCAATCACTTGCTTCTTTTACCATGAATGGCGTCATTCGATGTCCAATTCCAGGTTCAGCAACCAGCTGCATGTTATGGAAGTAATGTCATAAGGGACACAACAGCACAGAGAACCATATGAAATAAATGCATGCATGATCAGAATGCAGTTTCATTTAATTACTATCCCTATGATGACTGAAGTAGAGTGATAAACAGAAAGGGACAGACAGGTCCAGACGGGAAAACAGGGCCACATGCGGAGTATATACTGCATATCTGCAGAGTGAGAGATGGATAGAGAGGAAAGGAAACAACGTAAATTATGACATTCTTCATGGTAATTTTTCATATGGTAAATTCATTTACAAAGTCAAATTTGAACCGTGTAGAGAAAAGAAAGCTCTAGAAACAATTGAAGATAGTAATATATACTGATAATTTGATACTAAAGAGACAATTCAAGTTTGTACCTTAAATTTATCTAGAGAGTGTGCTTCTCCATAAGCCTTAATTGCTCTTGATTTGGGAACTTCCAAACCTGCGAGCGAGCATCGAGGATCTTCTGCACCTACAGTTCCCCAAATACAAACAATATTTCAATTAAAATAAACATTCAGATTCAGAGTAAAACTAATCTCCAGAACAATTATGTTGATGCATATAATGTTATAAATCCAGATCAATCCAGAACACCTAAATACTCAACCATTTCAGCCATGACATACATACAGCTAACATATTCAATGAGAGTTCAGTTCAACTAACTGGATGAATGGAGAACCTGACTTCCAATGCTTTCAAATATATCTGATTAGCTATTGTTCATCATGGCTCCAAACAAATTTTTAATTGGAGTGTGCCATTTGGTTGTTGAAGTGAAAGAAATAATTATACCATTAACAATCAGCATAGGTCTTGGTGCAATGGCTGGAACTGTATATGGCGAATCAAAGCGAGAAGCCAGACCAGGTGCAATCCTATTCCAGACCTGGTCAGGAAAGGGAATCCATAAGGAACAATCCAACTTGGTAATAAAGTAAAAAAGGAGAATCACTATGAGGAGATTGGATGTGATTTACTTCATGTAAAGAATGCACTCTTGCATGTTAGTTCTAAACAGCACAAGTGAGGATTAATTTGGAGTAAATCACCAAAAGATCAGAACAAAAGAATGAAATCCATTGGCCCTGTTTGTTTTTGCGTTTCAAAAGCACTTTTGAAAATATTTGAAATTTTTTTATTTTTTTCTTTACTTCAAATTAATATTTTTTTTTTATGTTTTCAGATCATTTTGATGTACTGATGTCAAAAATGATTTTTAAAAAATAAAACATTATTTTGATACATTTATGAATGAAAAGCACTTTAAAAAGCTACCACAACCACACACTCTAAGGCTGAAAATCCATTTTAGGTTACTGGCACTGTCATAAATATTATGTCTTTAGTAAAAAAATCAGACATGTAGAAAGTAATAAATGCAACTAACCTTCTCCACCACTTCTTTATCAATTGCACTCTTGCCTAGATCTTTCCGCGCTTCTGCAACCAAATAAACTATGTGAACCAGAGTAGCAACAGCCACAAGCTTCCAGTTACGCAAGATTTATGCCAGAAGAAGCTCACTGCTCAATGCTACAACCAATTTCCATGTGCCAGTCATAACATTCCATTTATGTTGTGATTCCATAGAACATAGTGTCATCAACCAATTTTCTTATAAACTAATCATCCACCAACTAAACATTGGAAAAAGGGAAAAGATAAAATCTTTAAAGTTCAACAAGTTTCACAAGCAATACTGTTTCAGAATAAACTTAACAAGACCCAAAACTATAATAAAACATAGGATAACAAGGGCAAATCACAATTAAATCATGCTGCTGGAATATGGATCAGTTACTTTCCATTTATCAATGTGATATACCTTCAAATACAGGCTTTATACTGTCAACTCGAGCTTGCCACTTATCATGGTCTATGGCCCAACAAAACCCCTACAATCACATCGCATAGGAATTTCAGCTAGTTATTCAATATTTATTTTCAACCCTTAACCAAGTTACATAATTTTACTAGACACACCTGCACACCAATTATTGGGACCACCACTGAATATCGGGTGTCAACAGCAGCACCAAACCAAGCATGCATTCCTGCAACGCATGGTAATTACACAAGTTGTTCATAAAACAGCCAACATGACCTTAAATTAAGAGATTTCACTTGACCAACCTCCCAGTGATTCTCCAGTAATTCCTATCCTTGTAGGATCTATATCCTCCCTCTGAGTAAGATAATCAGCCAGTTTTATCAAGTCCCAGACCTGCAATGGTCAAAATTTTGAGTGGCCTGTTCACCAAATAAAGTCATCTGAGCATATCAAACCACAATGATCTCATTGATTTCCACAACAATAGATTTAAAAACCTCAGGCCAAATTTCTCTATAGTCTCAATGAATGGAAAACCAAACTACAATCATTCTGTTAACCATGACTTTGATCATCAACTCTCCTAAAAGCAGATAACTGTTCAGATTTAACTATGTGAATAAAATAAGAATAAGCAGAGGAGGTACCGTGTCAAATATGAATGGCATTGTATCACTGTTTTTCCATGATGATATTAGAGCCTGCATTTGAATAGCATAACAGGTTAAAGATAAATGTTTAATTGAGAAACAGTTAGTCAAAACTTGAAGACAGCTCATCATACAGCCATAAGCTACAAGATTTGGGCAAATGCTTTGACTTGAAAAAACTAGGACAGTGCACATGTCTAAAAGTTTAGAATTTGAGACTGGCATTCCATGGGCCAGCTAATAATGAATTTTTTTCGTATAAATTGTAATTTTCTTTCCATAGAGATATGGTAAAAATAAAATACTGGGACCAACTAAAACCATTAGCGCAATCTAGTACTCACATCTCTATAGGTAGTCAAATTGCTGGCTCGTTCCCCATGGTAGCGAGAGTCAATCGCAATTGCAACATATCCCCGCGAAGCATATGCCTGAAACAAGCAAAACAAAACATACAACAATCATGGTCTTCTCTATAAGATGAAACCAATAAACACTGAAGGACAGAAAAAAAACAATTTGATTAACTACCTCGAGCAATGGTCGTAACCACTCTTTATTCTTATGTGTGCTATGCAGAAATACAATAGCTGGCCTTCTTTCTTCACTGCCTTTCATACTCAGAATCAGGACAGGCAAACGCCCTTGCTCCCCTGCCTATCAATAATCACCAACACAATAATAATAAACTTCTCCCAAGCTCAAAATCCACACCGAACCCATTTCAAAAGCTAAATAAATTACCCAATATACTGCAAGCTTAACATTATATAAACAACATTTCATAGTAATACAAGCGAAATTCACCTCAGTAGTCAAATAAAGATTCTCCTCTTTGAGTAGACTATTGAAATTTTTGATCTCTACTTTCGGACAAGACTCCATTGCCTATCATCAAAATAACCAACAACCCATCAAGAAACTCTAAACCTCTTTCTTTATCGAGATACGAAATTCACAAAAAAATGTAAAAAAAAGAAAAGAGTAATAGATCCCAATCTAACCTCACTGAATGTTGGCCGTGGAGTCTCTTGAAACAAGGGATGCTTCACTGGGTTTGCAGGTTCCACAGTCAACGGAACTGAAAACCAAACATCATTTCAAAATTAAGCAATCAAACAAATCAAAATTCGAGACCAAACAAACAAGCACTGCTAAGGACAATCTCCTTGAAAACAACCATAATTCGTACACATGGGAGTGGATGAAACTCATAATAACAGTGAGATGTAAAGAGTATCTAAACAACAATTGATCTGGATTCTCTCATGTTTCAAAGGGAACGAATGCATATCTACAAATGAGACCCACAATCACAGCAAAATCTAATGACTGTCTTGTACATTTGTTATTAACCCACGAGTGTCCATAGCATTACTCAATCAACCTGATAAAATAGTATAAAAAACAAACCAAAGAAGAAAAGAAAAGAAAAGAAAAGAAAAGAATATGGTTTAGATTTCTAACCTTCAGCAGTTCTTCTGCCACGCAAGACTTGAAGGAATTCAAACCTCAGCTTCTCAGCATCAACAACAAGACCAGCTTCTTCCTTTTCCATCTTGACCTCACTCTTTGCTTTTCTCACAATCCGGGCTTGGGTCTGGTACTTATAGGCAGTTTCTTCTTGTTGTTTTGGCGGGTATGTTCTTAAACAAGGGGAGCTGAGTCCACACGAGTGGAGCTTTGGGCTTTGCACGTGCGAGATGTGGGTCCCGTGTAATAAGAGATGTGATGCTGGAAACAGCGCCATTAATAGGAGCATTGAAAGGATTGGTCGTACCAGTCCTCGTTGAGAAACTGACGTCCCTTCTTTAACTTATTTTTTATATGATCTGTGAGCTGGTAATGGAGGAGGGTCGTCTTTAATTATGGCTAATCATACTAGTTTAGGTAGATGATTATGTTATAAAATATGGGTGGGTGGTTGTCATTTTTATTTTGATTATGTTATGCTTTGACTATGTGATTATCTGATATCGGGTAATTAATATTTTTTAAAAATATTATTTTAAATGAAAATATATTAAATATTTTTTTTTAGTTTTGATATTAGTAATTAAAATCAAAATCATTAAAAATTACTAAAAATTATAAATTTTGCTTTTTTAAGTAAATTACACTCAAAAAATACAAATTATTGCGCTTCCAAACATTACTTAAATCTATTCATGCAAATAAATTATCTATAAACAATAAAATCAATTAAGTCCATGTGTCTACCCGTGAATCTAATATTGAGATATTGTGATGCAATGTGTTTTTAATAATATATTTTACTTAAAATACATTAAAGTATTTTTTTATTTTTATATTAACAAATTAAAATGATTAAAAAATATTAAAAATAATATCAAAATAATATTTTTTTATACATATTTGTAAAATTAACGGGCTATACATCCAAACAAGTCAGGCTCTTATTTTTGTTGGGATCAACAATGGGAAGAAAAGGAAGCTTGAAGGAAGCTCCCCAGAAACAGTAGAAGGAAGTTGCCAGGAAGTTCAATATTTTTGAGGAATTTGTATTTTGTGTTCCAGTGACAGGAGGCAGATATAATCAGAAAAGGCTACGTTAACACGTAACAACAACACATTAAGATGGCTCAATTGAACAGACATGGTCAGAATAGACTTGAAGGAGTTGATGTCCATTAAAAAAAAAAAAAAAAAAAACTCTACTTAGTTCCTTCAGACTCTAGGATCCAGTTATGCTGCAGCATTTCACAAGGATTTGGCCGAAGAGACTTGTGATTTCGGGGTCTATGCAGAAATATTGGTGTAGAAAACTAATAAATATAGAAAATTATTTATTTTAACAAGTGGTTGGGCTTATTTGTTTTTGTGTTTGTAAATATTTTTAAAGTGTTTTATTTTTATTAAAAATACATCAAATTAATGATTTTATGTATGTTTTGATGGTTTTGATGTGCTGAGGTAAAAAAAAAAAGTATCATGCATTTTCAATTGAAAAACACTTTTAAAAAGTATTATGCATCGTATTATCAAACACATTATTATTATTATTATTATTATTATTATTATTATTATTATTTTGATAACCCGGGGTGTTCGGGCCAGCTTACGCGCACCACGACTAATCCCCGGACCCACTGAACATCCTGCAAGCCCAGTAGGCATGTAAGGCACCGCATGGGTGACAGACGTACACACGAAGGCTCGAACCCAGGGCACATAGGCAGGGCAAAGCTTGCCAAGGCCACTGAGTTGCAAGACTCGGTGTCTATCAAACACATTATTAATTGGGTTTGTTGATGCCTTACTTTCGAAGGAGTATACCTTCTTAAAACACATTATTAATGAAGGAAAGGAAAGGGAAGAAAAGAAAAAACAGAGAGGAGAAGCATGAAAAAAAAGAGAGGAAAGGAAAACAAAAACAAAGAGGAGGAAAAATAAAAGTAAAACAGAGGAAAAACACACAGAGAAGAAAAAGAAGAACCGTCGGCCGGCGAAGCAGCTTCCTAGTGCACAACCACCTCGTTTGGAAGAAGAACCACCAGCACCACTACTAACACCACCGTGAGCCATCGCTAAGTAAGCTTCCCCCCTCCCTTCTTCCTTCTCCTGATTCTCCTTCTTCAACATCATCTTCTAGGTGTGATCATTTTCGGTTCGGTTTGGTTTTCTTCAAAATGATGTAAAAAAATATATATAGAAAAGAAAAACAAAAAAAAAGGTGTTATTTTCTTGCATACGGCCAAGTCTCTCAAATATAAAAAATATTCATATCATATTTTCATACAAAAAAATATGTATTTAGCATGCATTTTAAGCTTTAATAACCAGTTTATTAAAACAATAAGAACTAGGCTAATATTTCAAAAATACCAAAAAATTATTTTCTTTTCTTTTAATCTCTAGGATTACAAACTTATACGTAAGACATATTCCTAATATTAAACAAGAGTGAGTTCTTCTTTTTGTTGACATTAGAATGGTTAGGTTTTATCCGACAAGATAAAGATCTTTTTACTGAGGATGATTTATCTTAAACCTTAGACAAACCAACAATTAGAAAATATAACAATACTTTAGTTTATATCAGACAATTAAACAATGCACCTTACCTTAGGTAAGACGTATTAGGGGTGCTAATACCTTCCTTTTACGTAATCAGTCCCCGTGCCCAATCTCTGAGACTAGTTAGAGTTCTTAGTAACAAAAAATTAGGTGGTGACTCCTATTCCTTATTTTCACTGATAAAAGATAAGAAATCTTTATTTTCCTCATTTCTTGATTTCTCAGACACCATGAGAGGACGTTCATCACGAGGCCGCATACGTGCGATGGGCCTAATAAAAATGACTTAAGCACAAACAATGGCTTACACTCAAATGAACTCATCTTAGCCAATGTTATCTTCGTTATTTTTATAAGAATAGGATGTTAAACCCCCTAAACTATTTAGGCATGAGCTATGGTAAACTAAAAAGATTCTAAGTTTTGGGTTAGATCTCATTTTATACATTTAACAATTTTTTAAAACCTCATAAATTATCATAAAAACATGTTGGACCCTAAAAAAAGCAACCATAATATAAAATACTTAGAAGTGAAATAAAAACTCATAAAAGTCTATAGTTAGACATATATTAGATATATTTATCAATGCCCTTATAGGACTGAGGCAATGAGCATTAACCACATCAATAACCTTAGTGGTTTCCTTACATCCCCTTACCCAAGTCTTCGTCGTCCCTCAAAGACTTCCTCATCATTTTTTAGCTCCTTAGTCAAGTATTTTCTTTAAGTAGCAATGACAACATGCCCCTAGAAAGATCTTAGAGCGGAGCACGAGGACAAGGCGGAGGACTTAAAAAAAGTTCATTGTCATATCCTTGGATAAATTAAATAAGTGAATATTATTCATCACTTCAACCAACTTATCCTTCATGATCTTTTTTAAGTATGAGTCCTATAAAAAATGTTAATAAACTCGTCTTGGACATCCCTATTAATACAAAGATAAGACAATTATGTTCGGGCTTAATCAATTTTATTCCTTACCATTGTCAAGGGCAACTATAGCTCATCAATCCTTTTTTAGCATACCAACAAGTCCTAGTTGGCTTTTTAGATATACTCTTTAGCTATGTAAACCTCTATAGTCAGAGTTAAAAGTATTTGTAGTTGAACATTTATTGACGCTATAGTCATGAATATTATTGGCATACCATTAATAGCATATCACAATACAATTTTAGAAATTTAAAACAAAAACAACAATGCAACATGCCTCACATAGAACGTTTTAGAGGTGATAATATCTTTTCTTTCGCGCAACTAGTCATGTACCATAAAATCTATGTTGACTAGTTAGAGTTTCTAATTATCATAATACTAAGTAATGACTCCTTAAACAAGACCTTTCCCTATAAGAACAAGATGCAAATATTTGTTCTTTTTTCTAATTTGCAAAGGTCGTTGTGATGTTGGGTGTGATAATTTTTTTTCTAAAAATCAAAGCGTTCAAAACTCTGTTTTTGAATACACCATTGAAAAGCAATCGTTGAGAGGATTTCAAAAAAGCAAAAACCAAGCAAATCGAAGCTAAAACAAAGCTTTACGAGCCAAACAAAGTTTGCCCAAAAAAGCTAAACTAGGTGAAGAAGAAAGAGTTCAACTCGACATGACTAACCCAACATGAATCAATGGAGGATGACATTAACATGACATCAGTGTGCACAGTCAACAAGCCACGTCAATGTCCATTTAGCTTCCAAGCCAATTGACTTGTCATTAAAGGGTCCTACTTGTAGGGCCTGACCCACTCTTCCTTGTAGAATATTGTCCGCTATGTCTTAGCCCAACCCGGCTTCCACGCCTCATGATTTTGTTCCTGGCAGCCCACAGGCCCCAGAACGCATTCTACACGGTTAGGTATCAGCTGCCTTAATATGCCCTAGCTCTAGACACTCTTTTTTCGATGTGGGATGTTATAATCCCTCACCTTAAGAAATGAGTCGTCCTTGGCTCTGATATCATATGTAAGGTCCGACCTACTCCCTCTTACAAAAAATTATTCGCTATGGCTCAGCCAAACCTGGCTTTCACTGCTCACTGTTTTGTTCCTAGCATTCCACATGCCCCAAAACGCGTTCTACAAGGTTAGGTACCAACTGCTTTAATATGCTCTGACTCTAGACACTCTTCTTTCGATGTGGGATGTTACACTACCAGTCACGTCATTGAGCATCGAGTTGAGTCAAGCCATAAGATCTAGTGAGGGTGATCCTACATGCAACTAGACTTCTTATTGAATAAAGATCATCCATCAGGCCATATTTGTTTTGATCAAAACTAAGTCCTCTGAAATGTGATATGGATGATTTCAGACTTGTTTCCAACTAATTCAATCATTTGGAATGCAATGGTGTGGTCTAATTATGGAGATCCAAACTTAAAACAGTGGTCGTGATATAATGAGATTGATTACTCAAGTAAGAGGGGCAATTGGAGCTCATCTTGGAGGTCAAATGAAAAAGTTGCAGATATTAGTCCAATGCATATTCTAGATTGGAGTGGTGATTCAATATCCTTGAGGGAATACAAAGTTGGGATACTCTAATCAACCGGTCAAATAGGATATGGAAAGCTATCAAAACTCTAATTAAGGTGTAGAGTGGTTATGACTACAAGACTAATCTTAACAAATTTGAAGCACTAGGAGTCTTGCTAAATATAAAGAAATTATATGGGTAGACAGCCCAAGAAATTATATATCATATATCACTTATGATTGAGTAAAAAAGGAAATTTCATGACTAAAAGATGAAAAAATTGCCAATGATAGCCGCAACACAACTAACATTGTTAGTATATACAAAAAGACTACAATGGATAAATAAGACATAAGAAGTCATGGAAACTTGCTTAGTTGAAGGATTATCTGCATAGTATTATTTTCGTATATATAACAGTTTGTAATGAAATAGTTGTAGTCTAGCAAGATGACGACAAAAAAGATGGTTAGAATTTTGCATTATTAAAGATATGATGACGTAATGATTTCTCTAATAATGCTAGATTCGGTGACTATGATTTCTTAAGGGTTGAACCAAGAAGGTATTCGATAGAGGAAGAGAAATATAGTAAAAGAATAAAGATTGACACCTTTTTCGACTTGGATAGATGTTGTAACAGGATGAGTTGCTGTTAAGCATAAACAAGGAATATGGAAACCTGGTGAACATAAATTGCACAGAAGCACATTGAGAATGTGTAGAGGTACTCGTGTATACAAGTTGTACGAAAATGGGACAAGAAGTGCAATAAGAGAAAGTGTTTACGATGAAGCTTAGAACAAAGATTATATTAAGGCTGTAAAACAGAAAGTTTTTTATGCTCTTAATGAAGACGATGCATGAAAAAAAATAAAATTGAAAGCTATTGCAATGACACAACCTACAACGAAGGTGAAGACATCAAAGAGAGAATTGGTTTGAATGGAGCCATCAAAGAAAAAAGGTGTAAAAGCTCTTCACATAAAAATGAAGGTAGAGAATGGAGGAGGAGGAACATCTCGCCTTTCTAATAAAAACACAAATAACCAATCTTTCATGCCAAAAGAAGAAGAAGCTGAATACTCACAATTTCAAGCACATCAATCGCAGGCCGTGATCCAGGGGAGTCATGCTCGCTGAAAGAGGAATTCCACACAAATTAGTTGCGCCAACTTGGCAATGCTAATGACAATAAATTATAAAAAATACAGTCCATCTTGTTACCCAGTATATTTTATCTACAAAATCCTATAATAATTATTTGTACGTTAAATATATTTAATCTATACTGTAATTCTTTCTTTATGAAAATTAATAAAATTAAAAATTTCCCCAAGCTGATAACATTTATCCTTTTCTCAACACACATTTACCGCTAATACTTCAATTAATTAATTAATTCAAAACTAACTCCGCAACGACTAAAACCAAAACACAAAATCAAAACTCACCCGCGCAACATTGCCGATATCCTCTGCACCGAGTGCGGTATCCGTTGGGCCACCGCAACCGCCACTTTCTGCCGCGGGGGGGGGGGGGGGGGGGGGGGGGGGGGAAAAAAAATAAAAAAAAAAA
>Ga0325411_1004994_pt1 | contig 14778 bp, 6 predicted proteins | sample PopdelMetagenome_13_FD_206181 | JGI IMG/M metagenome (GOLD analysis project Ga0325411, IMG submission 206181) | Populus deltoides microbial communities from Bellville, Georgia, United States - Xylem-PdIQD-R4 | ecosystem: Host-associated > Plants > Phyllosphere > Stem > Wood/Secondary xylem... | reverse complement strand
CACAACCACAAAAATTATTTTAAAAACAAAAACACTCGCACTTAATAAGGCTAATGTTCGTTTCTTAGCTGTTAGATTTTAGTAAAGAGTACCAATATCTCTTTATTTAAGATAAACACTAATAATGCCTATCAAAAATAAATAAATAAATAAATAAACACTACTAATTTAATAATAAATGAAATATTATCTTTTATATATGAGAATACATAAGTCCCTACCAAATTACTAGACCAGAAAAAAGAATAAAGAGAAATATTATAGAGGACCACTCATGAATTCGAAAAGTTATGAAGAGGATGTGAAAGAAGTCTTTCTTTTTTTAAAAAAAAGTGAACATGTGATTTGACTTTTTAGTTACAATCTATTTGTTCGAAAGGAATATTTTTTAAAAAGATGATTTTTATAGAAAATAATTATTTTTTATATTTGATAGTGCTATAAAAATTAAGTTAAAAAACAATTTTTAATATTTAGCTATGCTATAAAAAATAAAATGAAAAATAATTTATTTATGTTTTTTTTCAAATTTATTAAAAAAATAAAAATTAAATTTAACAGATAAAAAAATTAAAAAATAATGAAATTGAAAATGCTAGCCATTTCACTTTGTTTTTGTTTTTGTTTTTTTTTAAGTTTTGAAAAATATTCTCTAAAGAAAATAAAAGAAAAAAACTTTTAAATTTTTAAATTTAATTATTTTTTTACTAGAAAGTATTTTCTCGTATCAACTTTTCTTAATTTATCAAATATTGAAAAGTGGGAAAGGACATACAATAAAGTGTTTTCTCCTTGTATTTGCTTCCAAGTATGATTTTCATCCTTTGTCACCCTCAAGCTTATTTTTATATATATATCAATTAAAAGCATTTAATAAACATTACCCTCAAGCTTATTTTTTTTTATGGAACCAGTTAAAAAATCCTTTAATTAATGTAAATTTATATTTTTCTTTTTAATCGATTGTGAGGGAAAAAAAAACTCCAATACTATTTCATAAGTATTCATTAATGTCATATTCATTTTAAATAATTAAGTCAGGTGCGTGTGCGACTCTACTACCATAAATTTGTTCATGCATACATCTTTAGGAATAATCCTTGAGTGGAGCATCGCCTTCAACGATGCTATTATCATGAGCACGCTCTACTAATGGAGATTATTTCGTGCATTCTTCCATAAATGGAGATGTTATTTTTTTCACGTCTAAAAAGTAAACTAAAAAAAAAAAACACTTGATGACTAGGTTATTGAGGTCAAATGTAGCAGTAGGACATTCAACCTGAAATATTATTTATGCACGCGTATAATTATAGATGATGGAGAGTAGTCCAAACAATTGAGAGATTGAGTTTTATTTTATGTTTTTGGGTTTAATTTATATAAATTTTTAGTTAAAGTTTATTAATTTGACTTTATTTGTTGGGTTTGATTTAATTATTGTTGGGTATTTCATTTAGTGAGCCATAAGGCCAATCACTTGTTCTAGTTAAAGTTTTAGTATTTATATTCTACTTTTCTAAATGTTAAACAGTTTTGATGATTAATGAAAATATTGCAGACTTTACATATCTCCAATACCCTTTCTTTTTTTTTTAGCTTTTTTAAAATTTTCTTTTCTTTTCTTACTTTAATTCTTATTATTTATGCGTTAAAATGGCATATCATGAATTAACTATTTTTGTTAAAATAATATTATTTATTTTTAATTATTTTATAGTATTAGATTTAACTAGATTAATTAAGTTATTAAAAATACAATTATATCTGTTAGATTTTAGTGATTTCGATGTCTTTCATTATTTAATTTGAAATTTAGATCGCATAGACTTCAAATCATAAATTTTGCCGATTAAACCCCTTGACTAATTAGGGCACTTGATTAATTAATTAATACGACCAATACTTTTTTTTCTTAGCAGTTGATTTAATGTAATGTCATCAATATCTCTCAATTAAAGACAGCCACTACTGATTTTTTTTTTTAAAAAAATAACAGATGAAATATTAATTTTTTTTATGGTCTATAAAAATCAGATGAAATATACGCCTCCGTTTTCTCCTTTTCTAACATAAACTCACCTATTACCTTGTCAAGTTTTTTCATTGGGTATTAATTAATTATTATTGTTTTTATTTACTTTGAATTTTATATTTTTTTGTTTTCAATTAATTAATTATCATGTAAATTATAATTGTTAAACTCGATTCAACATCTAATTTTATTTATAATTTGAATAACTGAATCACATATCAATCCAAATTAATTATTTAATACAAAACTATGTTATTTTAGTTTTATTTTAAATTCTTGAAATTGGCTTCGTCAAAATTTATTCAAGTTCAAGTCATTCAGACTTAATTAAGTTAATATCTAAAGTAATTTAAAATAAAACTCGAGTTGAATCGAGCATAAAGTTAATCTATCAAGTTAAGTTTTTTTTAATAATTAAATAATACTCTAAAAGACGTGGTGAAAGCTCTGTAGCTTTCCCCACACCTTTCACTTATAATTATTATATTATATTATATTATATTATAACATATACTAACCCTTTCAGCTTTCCTATTATTAATATATTATATTATTATAATTATAATTATTATATTATATTATAACATATACTAAAAAGTAAATGAAACGCTAAACTATTTTTTTTATTTATTTTGTTTTTTTAATAATTGTTTTGTTTGATTTAGTTTGTTAATGTTAAATTTTTTTATTTAGTTATCAGACTTTCATGACACGGATCCCGGGTTTGACGGATTAATGTGATTTGACGAATTAACCTGAATTTTTTTCTTTTTAATTAATTTTTTTCGTTTAATTTAGTTTGTTAATGTTAAATTTCTTTCTATTTAATTATCATGCTTTAATGACACGTGTCCCGGGTTTGATGGGTTAACTTCGTTTGATGGGTTAACCCAGTTAATTTTGGGTAAACCCGTCAATTTTTTTTCTATTTAGTTATCAAACTTTCATGACGCGAATTATAGGGAACGACTGGTGTGGGCTTAAATTAACAATGGTTTTGATATTAGAGGCTTCTATTTCATCATAATTTTTTTTTTCGTTTTATGTCTTTCACTGTGGATTGTACAGTGCAGTCCACGGTGAAAAGGCTGATACCTTATTTTTTTATTAATTTTTTTATTTAGTTTATTGATATTAAATTTTTTTTCTATTTAATTATCAGATTTTCATGACATGGATCTTAAGTTTGACGAGTTTAGCCAATTAATTTAGATTTTCTTTTTCTTTTTCTTCATTTGTTTTTTTCTTCTTATAAGTTTTTTTCTTTTATTTTTTATTTTTAATTAATATTTTTTATTTAATTTTGTTCATTAATATTAATTTTTTTCTATTTAATTATCGACTGATGCCTTTAGTTTTTCTTTTTTTTTCTTTTTTTTTTTCCATTTTTATGCCTTTGACTGTGGACTGCACTGTGCAGTCCACAGTAAAAAAGTTGATGCTTTTTTTTGTTTATTTTTTTCTATTTAATAAATTTTTTTATTTAGTTTAGTTTGTTAGAGGTCGTTTATCTACGCGGCTGTGGCTGCGTTTTATTTAAAACGCAGTCTGCAGTCGTTTGGTAATAATAAAACTTACTTTACTGTGCATGGGGTCCACATGTTTTTTGCGTTTAAAACGCTAGAAAGAAAAGACAATGAAAACCTGCTTTGCATGCACTGTAGAAACCTGCGGACAGTGCAATTCACTACTGTTAACGAGTGAATTGCACTGTTTAAGTGAACAGTGCAATTCACTTGCACTGTTCTCGTTTTTTTTTTAGTGTGTTAATTGTATTAATTTTTTTTAAAAAAACTAATTTAGAGAATTAAATTCATTCGCGATGTGAACAATATTTTTCTCTCGAAAAACTATGATAGAGCGAATTAAATTTACGCGCACAGTAATATCAATTTTATATCTGATAATATTTTATCTAATTTGATTACACGCTCAAAAAGTTATGAAAACTGTAGTTCTTATCTGATGAATTTTGGACGTAATGGAATTATAAATAGTTTAATGGAATAATAAAAAATATTTTATATAAAGTATTATTTTTTTCATGATGTAATAAGAGTAATTAATTTTACAATATTTAAATTTAAAACCATCAATATTAATATATTTTAAAAAAACTATTTTATAACCTCAATTTCAAAAACATTCTTAACCAAACACATTAAATTACCTTTTCTTAAACCTCAATTTCAAACACAGTTTTAACCAAATACCTATTTTTTCAAACCAACCTCAACTAAAAGTACTTTTTATAAAACAACTTTTTTTAAACCACAACCACAACAGCTACCGCAATACCAAACACACTCTAATGTTAATGTTAAATTTCTTTCTATTTAATTATCAGACTTTCATGACACGTGTCACGGGTTTGACAGGTTAACCTGGTTTGACGGGTTAACCCAATTAATTTTGGGTAAACCATCAATTTTTTTTTCCATTTAGTTATCAAACTTTCATGACAAGAATCCAAGGTTTGACGGGTTAACTTGCTTTGAAAGATTGACCCAGTTAATTCGGATTTTTTTCTTTTTCTTCTTTAGTTTTTTTCTTTATGTTGGTTTTTTTCTTTGTTTTTTTTTCTGTTTAATTAATCTATTTAATTATCATATTTTTATGACACGACCTTGCAACCAGACCCATATCCAAGGCTATTGTATTTGGTATTGCAGTTAGACCCACTGAAACTTAGGTCATGCAAGTTTAATGTTATTATTAATATTATAAATATTACTCTTAGATCAGATGTTACAGTCAAACCCAAGACTTTTGGTTATAGCTTTACAGAAATACCTAGTATTTTTAGATCTTAACTTTTTTTTAATATTTTTTATGTAAAAAAAATTAACTCGCGGCATCGCGCAGGTCATGTAACTAGTTATAACTTAAATCATGTATCTTACAATATTTTTAAAATAAAATAATTAAAAGCAGCCTCCACCTATATTTGTTTTTTGATAAAATTCCACATTACATTTAATTCATAATTTCAAGTAATGGTTGTGGATGAAAATGCATGCGGAGCCATGAATCCATTATCCACCCATAAAGAAGCAAACAAAAAGTCAAATTAAAGACCCCACGCCATTATTCTATTAAGATTAAGCTTATACATCTCTGTCTCTCTGTCACTATAAATCTCCCCACGCCGTGCTGGAAATCCACGAGTTGCTTTCTCCATGAATCATCATTTTCCTTTCATTGTTATTATTGAGTGTCTGCGAGGGTAATAATTTTTTATTTTTGGGTTCATTTTAAAAATTTGTTTTGCATGAAAAAATATTTAATTAATATTTTTTTATGGTTTTGATATATTAATATAAAAAATTAAAAATTATTTTAATATATTTTAAACTAAAATTATTTTTAAAAACCAACCAGCATCACTGTATCAAATATAAATTTGATCGAGCTTCATATTTTTTAATATTTTTTTTTCAAACATAATTAATGTTATATAGTTTTATATCTCGATGCATCAAATGTTGGTGACAATTACATGATTATTTTCAAACTAAAATTATTTTTGGTTTTTTTAGATAAGGTTTTACTTTTTTTTAAAAAAAAAGTATCAAAGCTTTATTTTCTTAATCAAAATCGAAAATGGAATTCAGAAGCTAAGGAGAGGAGAGGAGAAATTTATTTCTTATTTTTAACTTTTCAGTTTTCTTGGCTTGAGTGTTATTCTATTTATCCTTTTTTATGAATAAAAAAAAAAGGAATGCAATCCTCCTTAAATAGAAAATTTATGTAATATTATTCAAAGCATAGCACTAATTAATTACACTTTAGCCTTAACTTTGGTTAGATTCTTTTGCTAATACAGCCAGATTTGAATGATATGATGTGATCTACTCTGTCTTTTGCTAAAAATAATGCCATTAATATTATAGCACATAGTTTTAATTACTGTAAACCCAATTAGGGAAAAGCTAACCTTCCTTTTCTAATATACAAATGACTTTTTTATTTTTTAATGCTTTCCATGATAGCTAGGTTTAAGTGAAATTCCAACGTAGGTGTCCCCCCCTCATTCCATAAATCAATAACTTGCCATGATCAAGATTTAAAATGAAATTTCTTTTTTTTTTTTACTGCCATGAAGATTTTATTCTTGATATAACTTTTTATAATTCAAATTCCCAACAACTCCTATAATTTTTTTTACATTTTCTTAATAATAATCTTAAATTTTAATAACTTTGCTTTCATTAAGATTTCAAACTTAAATCTGCTTGGAATGATGAATGCATTTTATAAATGCTCCTCATTTTAAAAAAAATTACGTTGATGATTTTTTTAATGTTATTACTGAGTTAATATTTAAAATAAAAGGTATTTTAATATATTTTTTAAAAAATTATTATGCACCATAATATTAAACATATATAAAAATACATTTTAGTGTCATTGCCAAATAGATTAACTAATGGAGTCTTAAGAAAATTGGGATCAAATATTTTCTTGCATTTAGTATAAGAGGAACACGTGCTAATAAATTAATTGAGATTAAAAAATAGAATTAATTATTTAATAGATAAAATAAAAGGTTTAGATATTGTTAGTAATTTGGAGTTAATTTGTCAACATATGAATAGGATAGTTAGCAAGATTCTTTAATGTTGACGTGATAAGGGTTGGAAGAAGTGTTTTTTCACTTTAGGAAATTATTGAATTAGATAAAATAAAAGAGTAAAATAAGATTTTTTATTTTCATTACTTGAAAGTGGAAATTCCACCTAAAATTATTTTCAGATATTATTACTATATTCTATGCTACATAACTTAAATATAAATGATTTTTTTTATAGGAAAAAAAGCTTTTATTGATTTTTTTTATAACCAAGCTTTTGTTGATTGGCTAACTATTCAACATTTCTTACATTTCTTGATTAATTCTAAATAAAAAAGAAAATAAAAAGATCCTATCCTCCTTGCTACAAAAGCCAATGGACAAGTCCGTCTAAATTTTTACAAAAATCCTCCCCTAAAACAAATAAAATAAAATAAAATAAAAACTTCTCATGCTCCTAAGACCCTGAGAGAGAGAGAGAGAGAGAGAGAGAGAGAGATAAGAAGCGTTGATGATATAAATCTGGTATTCTGATGTCTTATCAATTATCGACTGAGGTCCATATTTCCCCCCTCCCATCTATCTCTCTCAAGAAACCAGTAGCTCTCTGTTTCTCGTCCAATTGGATATCTCTGACAGACAACACCCTACCTGATACACGCAGACCTCTCTAACACACATCAACATACTCTGTTTTGCTTATTTGTTTGTTTCTCTATTTTCCAAGCGTTCCTTCTCTATCTCAGCTTTTATTTTCACTGAATGTTGATTCCCTTTTATCATTTTCTGTTATAAAGAGAAATCAATTCTTGGTTTTAGAGCTACCTTTTGCACGGAAATTATGGGTTTCTGTTAAAACAAAATAAAAAACAGAGTAGCATTTAAATTCTCATTTTCGAGTACTTTCTCTGCCTTTCTTTCCTTCAAAATCCAGTGTGTTTTCTTGCTGTTTTTGTTGATTTAACGTGTTTTTATACGTGGGCTTTGATTTAACTTGAAGAATTAACGTTTAGTTTTTCTGTTTGCCTATCAAAACAAGTAATTTAGTTTCTTTAATATTGATCAAAGCAGAGTGTCTCTGTTTTCTAGTGTGAGGGTTGAGTTTACTTCAAGGAAAAAACAGGACAATATAAAACAAAGAAGTAATTACCACTCGAGAGAGAAGGTTTTAGCGTCCAACTTGAAGCATAAAACTCTTACCTGAATTTTCAGACTCCGGTGAAACGGAAAAGACTTGATCTTTTTTTATAACATTGCCATTTCTTGCTTTTGTTGCCAGCAAAGAGTTTTTATTTATTTTTAGTTTCTGTGTGATAAAGATAAAGAAAAAAGAAAAAGGAAGTAATATTGTTTTTTTTTTGCCTTATATTTAGATGCCCAAACGTCAAAAATAGAATTCCCTAGCATTTCTGCATCTTTCTTTGAATAGGGAAATCATATCCCTACAATCTCTCACTCTCTCTTCTCTTTCTTCCTCTCTCTCTATTACCTCTCCTCTGTTTTTGCTCACAGGGACAAGAGGAAAACGCTTTGACTCTGAAACTTCCTCTCTTTAAAATCATGTTTCTTGAAAAAGGGTCAATGCAATCAAACCTTGATTGCTTCCTTCATTGCACAACCCCACGAGTCGAATCTCAATTCCTCGCGAAGGTTTGTTTTTTTGCCTTCGATGAGTTCCTCCCCCCCTCTCAAATTGAGCTGTGTTTGGTTGTTGACTAATCGTTTTGTTTGTGTTTATTTTGTGTTTTAGAGTGAGACTAGAAATCTAAACAGATTATGGCACCCATGGGAGAGAGACACAGTGGAGTATTTTACATTGGGTGATCTATGGAATTTTTATGATGAATGGAGTGCTTATGGGGCTGGAATTCCTATTGTTTTGAACAATGATGAAACTTTGGTTCAGTACTATGTGCCTTATCTTTCTGCAATCCAAATTTTCACAAGCAATTCTTCAGTCAACAGTTTCAGGTATCTCTTTATTTTCTTGGTTTTATGTTCCTTTCGAAAAGAATGAAACGTATGTTATCAGATCATTGAAATGTTTCAAAATCCCAGATGCATTAGTTCATTATTTATTGAATTTTTTTTTGACCAACTGCTGTAACTAGTCCCCTTCTATTGTTGGAAGTTTGTAACTTAATGAATGGGATGATGAATTATGTGATAATTGAGTGTTCATCTTTAAGTTGATGAATCTGAGATACTGTTTGGAATGGTTTTGATGGTGTTTTTAGGGAAGACACCGAGTCCGGTGATGGCGAAACGAGGGACTCCTTTAGCGATTCGTGGAGTAATGAGAGTGTGACTGACAAGGTATGTAGGTCGGATGGATGCTCATCAGAGGAAGGAGGGTCAGAGCAAGACAATCCTTGGCCTATAAATGATAGATTGGGGCGACTATATTTTGAGTACTTTGAGAGATCAGCTCCTTATGGAAGAGTTCCTTTGATGGATAAGGTTAGTGTTTTTTTTTTTTTTTTTTGCTCTTGTGCTGATCTTACAGCTTGCTGCCTTTTTCAATCTAATGTTCTTTACTTCGATTAGCATTTTATTCAGATTTATTTACCCAATATTCTTATGACTGATCAAGGCAAAGGATAATCTATTGATTTGTTGAGAATCATTCCGCATCCTTTTCATGGGAGGCATCTAGTAAAGAGGAAACGCAACTTTTTGACTTTTGAACAAGAAACTATACAATTTCTTGAGCTGATAGACTCATATCTTACATTGTTAAGTTCATCATAGTGTTTCTTGAGCATATATTCGCACGTTCAATCGATGTTGTCTCTTTAACTTTATACTGTTGCCTGGAAGAAGAATCAAAGATACCATCAGCAAAATGAGTTTTAAAATTTGGGTTGATTTTGACTATTAATGATACTGATTCCTTCTCATTGTTTAGAAGCTTGGATTCCAATGACACCTTGTTGGCCTCTTGCTTACAGATTAATGGATTTGCTCGACAATTTCCGGGTTTAATGTCACTGAGAAGTGTAGATCTTTCACCAGCTAGTTGGATGGCTGTTGCTTGGTTGGTTTCTCAATCTCTCTCTTACATGAACTCACACCACAAGTAATCAAACTAATTAAGTTAATTAAAGCTTGCACAAAGGCATGATTTCCACATTTAACATGGTGCCTGGTTGCTTTTCCTGGTATTCAATTTCATGGCAAGATTCCTGATAAGCTTTAATGGATGATTCTTTTCTTATTCATCAACCTGCTCATGTTAATGATAGTGAATCATTTATGGTCAACTATTTGCAGGTATCCAATCTATCACATTCCAATGGGAAGAACCATAAAGGACTTGTCCACATGTTTCTTGACCTACCACACCCTCTCATCATCTTTTCAAGGTACCTTTTGCAGCCCCTTTCTGATCTTTGTTTAAAAAGCTGTACAAGTGGGTCGATTAGCTTATTTAGTACGCGTTTTCCGTACACAGATATGGATGTAGAAGATGACATTGGGAGCCCAGAAAAGAAGCGAAAGGAAGGGGAAATCATCGCTCTCCCTCCATTTGGTTTGGCCACTTACAAGATGCAGGGGAAGTTGTGGGTCTCAGGCAATGGCGGTCGGGACCAAGAGAGGCTAGTCTCACTTTTAAGTGTGGCAGATTCATGGCTAAAGCAACTAATGGTCCAGCACCATGACTTCGATTACTTCACGGGGATTAAGGGTGGCTAAAACCATAACTTAAAGATTTGATTTTTGGAACCTCCATTTGATAGGGATTGATTGATCACTAAAATCCTCCATTTTTTTGCTGGATTTCCTGCTTGATGGTATGGCATTGTGTCCGAGGAGTGAGGACTCTAGCTAGTTCTTTCTCATATAACCAAGCTCATCTATTAACTAGTCAGTGTTAATGTGGTTTGATCAGAAAATAGAGTGTGTGTGAGTTGAGTCAATGCTCTCCTTTTCTTGCTGCTGTTTAGGTGGTTAATGGGACCTTCTGTGTAGAGTGATGGATGAGGTCCTTGAGGGATATTGGATTAGAGGCTCATCAACTTTGATCTTCATTTGGATTGTGTAATCTTCTCTTGAATATTATGAAATTTTTGTAAGTTCAATGATAGTACTTTTTAATTGAAAATATATTGAAGTAAGTTTTTTAGATTTTTTATATTTTTAATATTAATATATCAAAATTATTTAAAAATACCTAAAATATATTATTTTATTATTTTTAAGTGAAAGGTAAATTGAAATGCAATAATAAAACAGTGTTTGTTTTGGCGGTACCATCATGTTTTCAAAGAAAAATAATTTTTTTATATTTTAAGTTAATTTTTTTAATATATTTGAATAATTTTAGCATGTTAATATTAAAAATAAATTTTAAAAAATTATTATTTTAATATATATAAATTTTTTTTAAAAAAAAATATACCTCAAACGATCTAACCACATACGAACATGTGTGTGAATGTGCTTTTATATTGTCAACTCTTTCCCTCGATCATCATTAATCTATTGTTTTTTTTCCCATCAAGTATGACCTTATTGTGGTGTTTTCCATATCATATACATGTCAGACGTGTTCATCATGAAATCTTAAAAAATTCATTTAACTTTATACTGTTGAAAATATTTATTTTTTATTAAAATTATTTTATTAATTGATATGATAACACATTATTCATGGTTCATTAGTTAATATATTTTTTTAATTATCATTAAATATTCCAAAAAGCCCTTTTCACATGGTAAATGTAAAATCATTAAATATCTTTTTTTCTGAAAAAAAAAACGAAGTTATCTTAGCGGTAATTACCGATTTATAATAATTATAATTTTGTGTGCTTGCATCAACTCCAGCTTCCTACTCCTCCTCCTCCTTAATTAGGCATAGATCAATTATAACTCCCGTTCCATGATTATGACTTCTGTAGTTGCAATTTCCAAAACCATCTGAAACACTTATGGCCCATAATCACATACCTGTACTAGTGACTTTGTGCATGCTTCTGTGTGCTGCCACTTAAGCTCATATAAGTTGACATCTTTGTTTTTATTTTTTAAAACGTTTAAAAAAATTAATTTTTTTTGTTTTTTTCTTTACTTCAAATTAATATTTTTTTGATAATTTTAGATCATACATTGATGTTAGAAATAGTTTTTTAAAAATAAAAATATATATATATTATTTTATACATTTTCAAGTAAAAAATACTTTAAAAAAAAACCTCAACCACATTTCTAAACACACTCAGATTTTATCTGGGGTTAAGGTTGCCGCTGCCACGTTCTAACCTCAACCCCAATCTAGGCTTTTGATTTTTTTGCTAAAAGCCAGTTCCAAAACCTAACTTATGTTATGATGAGTCCACAAACACATGGAATATTTAATCCATTCCAAATGTATTGTGAGTTTGCCATACTTGTCAAGGCATGTAAACACTAGGTATGAATGACTGACAAATTACAGCCTTCGTGTCCTTCAGGGCACGCTACTCAAATTCGCAGTGACCAAGAATTACAAGTAAAGCACTTTAGAGATCACTAGGATTGCTTGTACTCTTGTTAAAAAATTGTATTAAGAGCTGGCCCTAATAGGAGAATTAATGGTGCTTGCGTTATATCATCAAGTACTCTTTTTTAACAGAAAAAACAGAAACATTTAAAATAAAGAGGATATTTTCTATAAACATATTTGTTTTTATATTTTTTTCTGTATCTTTTATCCTGAGATGCTAACTAAATAGAACTCAAATCCCACTATTCACATACGCTAATAGTTTATCTTAATCTACATAAATTTAGATATTCAAGCTTGAATACGAGGTTGTGGATGTACGTAGTTTACTTTTTAAACATATCGGAAATATGAATTTTCTTTATACGTACATAATTCTTATTTTTGAGTGACAAATGCAGCTACGTGACGTTCAATCTCTCGAGCATAAAGGTCTTCCCCAATGCGTGCCTCACGAGAGTGATTTTCAACCTCACGACTAGTCAGATCATTTTCATTGGGAATCACTGGTAATTAAGATCATTTTCAAATACCTCATGTCCCATTTACACATGTCTGAACTCCATTCACAACCAAGAAGGTAGCTCGCGCCATGCCCGCATGCACTTGCTACTCATCATGACTCGTCAAGAACAAGTGCTTTCCATTGACTTGTATGCTTGATGGATAGCTTCTATGTTATCCACTTTGTGATTAGTAATTTGCTGTGTGAAATCATAGTTTCCTTTCACATCTTATCTAGATAAATAGCATCAACTGGTCTCAAAAGCGCAACCACCAAGCCTATGCTTATAAATAACAAGGGTTTTGGCCCCGGCCCCGGCCCCGGCCCCTTGTAATGCCAACTGCCAACCAACAACAACATCATCACTAGCTTATACACATGGGTTTCTTCTACTGTCAAAAGATGGCATGGGCAGATTGGTTGTCTGTCACATAAATTATATTTGGAAAACTAAGTCGTATCATGCATTGCCCATTATATACTTATACATCGTGCATAAATACCATAGTCCCACTTCAGCATGATGGCAATATCACGCAATGTATAGCGAAGATAAAAACTAGGGTTTTAGTAAAAAAACTTGAGTCTGATTTAACGGTTGAATTTTCGATATCATGATTTATGATTGGGGTTCCTTCTTACATGCCTTGTTAGGCTAATTCAGTGCCTTATGATTGGATATACTTAAACTTTGTGGCTTTTGTGTGGTTGATTTGCATGCAGCAGCAACAATTGTAAAATCTTGATTGAACACTTCAGCTATGGATTGAAATATAATATTGAAAAGGGTAACCACTTTCGTTCTTTATTTTACAGAATTGATCCGTATCTTTTTCCTACAAATTGGTTCTTATCCCATTAATAATTCTCGAGTTGGATAAGAACAGTTAACAGTGTGGAAAAACTGAAACCCTTTTAAAACTTCAAATTGCCCCATAACTCTTATAATAATGATGTAGCGGTGTCAATTCCATATTATATCTTTGGTGGATAATATTTTAAATCAATGTGATTGAAGCTCTCTGCTTAAGTTGGGTGATTTTGATTAAAAAGATTCTGTTGTTTTATTTTTTCTTTAATAATTAACCTGGATTGAAGCCATCAAATACTCATGTCGGTATTTTCTTTCAATCAACACCTCTCATCCTAGCAGGCTAGTTAGACGTTCTAGCAAGCTAGTTAAAGGGTGTTTGAAAGTATGATAATAGTTGTTTTTCAAAGTGTTTTTTATTCAAAAATACATTAAAATAATATTTTTATTATTTTTAAAAATTATTTTTTAATATTAACACACCAATACAATCCAAAAACATAAAAAATTAATTTTAAATTTTTTTTTTTAATTTTACCCCATCGATCCCTTTCTAGAATGCAATTCCAAAAGCTTAATTGGATTTTGGGCGAAGGGTGGGCTCCAATCTCCAAAATTTAATTCTTCACCAAAAGCTAAAAAAAAGTTTGATTGATGTCACATGTTCTTACAGTTTAATTTGCTAAGAATCTTTCTTAGGTTAGGTATGTTTTGACAGTACTGTAAGCAACCTTCTTTGTCGTCAGACGTCTTGCATGCGTCTTAATTACTTTTATTCATTATTATTCCTTAATTTGTGCATCCGTTTCATGCCAATTCAAGGAGTTTGAAAGCTGATAAAACTACCAAAGACAGTCAACGATAGAGGTGTAAGAGATTTTGCATCTTCTAAGACGTCATTAAGTACTCGCATTCTAGATAAAAGACGTCAGTATATTGTATAATGTTTTTTTTTCTTCCTTTCCCAGAATGTCAAACTTGAATAAGTTTTTCTGAGAATCCTAATCTCTTGACGGTTTTCGTTTTAGATCCATCTTGTCAAGGGCGATGCTAATTATCAAGATATATAATTCATAATTAATTTAGAACTTTATTCCACAAAGAATACTCAAATGTAAAGTGGAGCATAATGCTGCAGGTACGTCGGCATGTGATGTTACAAGTAACTCGTGAAGCATGAAAAGTGGCGAGTAGGGTTGCAGATATCTTATTTGGAAATACAGATAGCTCGTGGAGCATGAAGAGTGGAGTCACGCTATTGATTGAGATGTTGTTGCTGCCATTGATTTTGGTGCTCAAGTGTGGGTATAAAATGATTTTTAACAATAAAAGCAGTGCTTGCTCTGTAAAAAAAGAGAGTAAAGAC
>Ga0325411_1004993_pt1 | contig 14778 bp, 9 predicted proteins | sample PopdelMetagenome_13_FD_206181 | JGI IMG/M metagenome (GOLD analysis project Ga0325411, IMG submission 206181) | Populus deltoides microbial communities from Bellville, Georgia, United States - Xylem-PdIQD-R4 | ecosystem: Host-associated > Plants > Phyllosphere > Stem > Wood/Secondary xylem... | reverse complement strand
ATGTACGGTCCAATCGGGACGCGATAGATACACATAAATTGAGTTAAAAACATTAATTTATATATTAAAAATATTATCGAAAATAATTTTTTTAAAATATAATTTATTTATATAAAAAATAAAAAAATTATAGATAAATCATAAAAAATTCTTTAAAATTTAAATGCATAATAAAAAAAATAGTAGACATTTAAAAGATTCTCTCTAAAAAAATAAAAAAGAGAAGGGATATTAATTTAAATATAAATAAACAAAATCAAAGAAAAATCATATAAAAAATCATTAATTTTAAAAAAAATTAGGAAAAAAATATTTTAGAAAAAAACAAAGGTCAGATGTTGCTCAACCTAGCAAGCTAACCTAGCCCATTTTTTTGGCCTCTTATTTGTTTTTTGGTTGAACTAGGGCGGATGAAAAAAAAATTTGAAAAAAAAATTCATATGACAAGTCGTCTGATTTACCTAGATTTTAGCCACTGTAGTGGCTGAAAAATTAAGATTTAAGTTATTTTAAAAAATTCAGTTTTTCAATTCATTTTTAACCTAAAACATTTTATGAATCGTGATAAATTTATCTATGGCTTCAAAAAACAAAAAACTGTCCTAAAAGCCAAAATCAACCCGAAATAAAAAATCAAATCGAGTTTAAATTCGTTTTTTCATTAACTTTAAAGGTAAAAATACACCTAATATGAATTTTTCTTATCAAATAGAATCATTTGACACAAATATCAGTCGTTTTGGTGGCTTAAATCAGTGTCAACTTCCCTCTCTCTCCTTTCTCAACCAAGAACTAAAAAATAACAAAAATAAATTTTTACATCAAAATTGAATTCGAAAGAAATTAAGAAACCAAAATCGTATAATTGTTGTTATTTTGAAAGTTAGATAACCAAAGGTTTTCTTTGCCAAAACTTCTAGCACACCACCCATATTTGGAGCGTTTTTAATTTCGATCTCTATTCTTCCAATTCCATCATTGCCTTAGAAATCCTAATCAATTGGCTTTCAATCAGGATCAAATCTTCCAAAATAAAACTTTAAGAGCCAAAATAATTTTTTAGAAATAAATAGAGTTATCCACAGTGTTTTGGGAGGGTGTGAACAATACCAGTTGTGTAGGGTTTACCCCACGCGTTTTAGTTTTTAGGTTAATGACTTCCTCGTACAAAATTAATATCCATATCTATATTTTATTTATTATGGAAATTTTAAATATTCATTTCCAAGATATAACTAGAACCAGAAAACATGTGTAGCTCGATCAACCTAAAATCCCATCTGGCGATTTCCTTTAACCAAAACTAAAATCCATGTGTGACTCGGTCAACCTAAAATCCCATCTGGTGATCTCTTTTAACCAGAATCAAAGTCTATGTGTAGCTCGGTCAACCTAAAATTCCATCAGGTGATTCCCTTTAACCAAAGCTAAAATCAGTGTTGCGACTCGGTCAATCTAAGATCCAATCTGGCGTTCTCCTTTAAACAGAACCAAAGTCTATGTAGCTCAGTCAACCTAAAATTCTATCTGATGATCCCCTTTAACCAAAGCTAAAAACTATGTTGGTGGCTTGGTCAACTTGGGATCTCATATGGCGATCTGCTTTAAACAGAACCAAAGTCTGTGTTTAGCTCAGTCAACTTGAAATCCCATATGATGATTTCCTTTAACCAAAGCTAAAATCTTTGTTGCGGCTCGGTCAACTTGAGATCCCATTTGGCGATCTTCTTTAACTAGAACCAAAATTTTATGTGTTCTTCCTGATGACAGGGTTCAAACTTTCTTCTTTCTTTGAAAATTTCTTAATGATAAGTTTCTTCTCATTTTTCTTCCAGTTCCAAGATCAAAACTACAATTCTTAACTATTATCAACTCAATGATTCTTTCTTTTTCCATTTAGATTCATTACAATATTGCTGAATTTCATCGAGGATTTTTTCTGTAACAATTCAAAAAACATTTGTGCAATGCTTTGAGGTTAGATAACATGCATGTGTTCTTATCTAGTTTGAAATATAAGCCCCCTTCTTTGATGTTCCATCATCATAAGGTGTTTTTATTTGCTATCCAATGTCTTTTTTGTTTTCTCGATGCACTAGCTCATTCGTGTGCGAGCCTTCCACTCAGATATAAGTGTAATGCCTATCTTGGGCTGTTCGCGATGATTACTACTTTCGATGTTTATCAAGCTTGACCATACACCCGAGTGTGGTGTTGCTTGATTCATTATAAAAGAGCTTAAAAAATCATTCATCTCCTGGATTCTCTCAATAATTGTTCTTTGATTGGTTGTGTGCATCTTGCCAATAACCATCAAGAGGTTTTCTAGTATTGACCTCGTCTTAGATTGTCAATCAACTTGCCTCCAATTGAAACATACTTTTCACGTATATGTTATCATTAACCTTCATGGAACTATCAAGTTGTTCGGACATGCATCTCATAGCTTGCAGTATAAGGTTCATTGTTGTATGCTCAGTATTATTCTAAATGAATTCCTCTCAACCCGTCTAATCAAATTATATATAAAAAAAAATGCATTGACATGATCAATGATGTTCCTTTTCATTATCCACGCTCACGTTGGTGAAGTGCACCTTGAAATCAATGAGCTTCAAAGTATATTATTCCACAATCAGTCTTGGTGGTGTGTGTCTTTTTAACATTCATTCAAATACAATTGTATGATAACATATGTCGGGAGTTATAGCCATGTTTCAGAAGGTAAACCCAAATAAAGATATGAAGATGTCTTTCAAGTGCAGCGTTACTCTCAATTGTTGCTGGAGTTCACTAGATCATAGACTGTCTTTGAACAACATTGCTCTCAATTGATCTAAATATGCTTGTTCTTCTGTATATAATAAAAAAGCATGTCATTGCTAGATGCTAAGCCATCTTTGATGGATTTTGCTGATTCATCATTTGATTCTTTCTTTGCCCCCTAACTAATCTGAATAATGTTTATTTTCCTTCTCAGGGTTCAATGTATTACCCTCGACTGCTTAACTTTTCAAGAAGTATTGATGTCATTTCTGTCAAGAATTTTATAAACGCAATCAATATTCTTCTTGTTTGACAATCATTCTTGTTCTGGAATCAACTCCAACATTTCAAAGATCATGTTTATTCAAGTCTGATTATTGAAATGAAATCAAAGAGATGTCAGTTTTTGAAAGTATTTTTGAAAATCAAGCTTCTTTGGTCAAAGACCCAACACACGCCATTCAATATATGCAATCCTTTGATTGACTTGTATTTTGAAAACATAAATTGACTCGTTGTAAGATTAAAATTATTTTTTCTATAATTCATTATGTCAATTTTAATATCTGATCTTGGGTATATCATTTGATAGTACATGATGAGGTGACCTTTTGTGAATTAAAAAAAAAAACAGGATGCTCAAGTCAAAACTTGAGGCTTTATAAAAAAAAAAATTGTTTCTTTTAAACATCTATCTTATCAGCATGCATAATAACTAGTAACTTAATTTATGAAGGAATGACCCTTATGAAAAAGCTCTTCAAGTTTTGAGAGCGCTATTTATCGATTCAAATTGTTCACTTAATTAAAAAGGTCTTTTAAAGGCAAGTAATGCAGACTATGGTTCATGGCTATGAAAGAAATGGAAAGTCACAAGCTCAAAAGGTGTTTGAGAGTTTCAAAGACCTAGAATCAACATCAACTATTCATAAACTCTCTTTCTATTGTTGTTTTTCGTAAAGGAAATGACATATAACCTTGTTAACCTCAGATATCAAAATTGTCTTAACATAGGTCGTAATGCAAATACAACTTTTTCTTTGATGAATAACCAATCTAATCATTTGAAGACATCAGAGGCTTTATCAAAGATACCAAAAGACATGTTTGTAGCTTAGTATTTTTTTATGATGTTGACTCTTGGTGTTTGCTGTGTCTTTTCTTAATTGAAACCTCTTTTGCCCTTCCTAGACTTGATATGCATTCTCCTACTTTTATCCTTCACTTGCCTTTAAGTGCAGACAATTTCTACTTTTTTGGCTTTCACATAACCTTCCTCAAAGTTTTCTTGGATGCCCTCAGTCTACGTCCTTTTTTTTCTTTTAGCCCTTTCTTAATCGTTGGATTTTTGTTTTTAATATTCTATGTACCAATGATTCTAACATTGTCTTTATCTTTTCTAACAAAAATCTCTCATTTGCCCCTGGTATGGGGTGTGATCTATGTTAAGATTTCTTTTTTGAAATAAATATTCTTCATGGCTCAAAATGGGATTGCAAGGGATAAATATTTCAAGAATTTTGAAAGGAGTGAACAAAGATGGTCTTTTCTCATTTCATGCATAATATGTTAGAACCGATAAATTTTGACATCGTCAAGTGTAATGATTTGGACTTGTAAGAAATCATGATTAGCAAGTCCATAACTATTGAATCCACTACATTTTATTATGCATACTGCTAAAACTTAGCTACATGATATGTGATTCAATTTTATGTGTGAGTTTAAAATTTGCTTGGTCACCCTATCATGTCATTTTAACAAATATCGAGTTATTTTTGCAATCAAAACATTTGTAATTTTTCAGGATTGATTAGCCTTAATCGTATGTTGGAGTTTGATCAAATATTTTGCCAAAAACCTTTGAAAGAAACATCTCTTCATTTCAAGACAAAAATAAAATAAAGAACAAAACACAATTCATTGAATATATGTGATGCATTCTTGATATATGAAAGCATATTGTACCAAAATATAATGTTCATTCTCTAGATAATTGCATATTGTTTACACCTTGTCAGCATTTTACAAGTTACTGGTCATTGTTAAAAATAGAGGTGACTATATGGTATGTACCGCTATTCTTCAAAAACTCAATTTGTCCCTTGCTTACCTAGCTTCCAAACTTGATACTTGAATTTTTTTGCAGTTTTCAATCAAATGGCCTAGGGCCTGACCATGATATTAATATTTCTTATCTGGATTATACCATCTAGGAAACAATGATTGCATGAGATTTAACAGAGTCGGGGCAATAAGTCCAAAGCCTAAAATATATTGGTAAACAAACTCGAGTGGCAGAGGTATGTCAATCTTTGGCAGAGGTATGTCAATCTTTGACAAAGTTATTTAAGCAGTTGATGCCACAACAAGACCTGGCTGGACCACATAACTAAGGTTTCTCACTTAAGATCCATATTCAGATTTATCTTTCATTATTGTTCTGGAATCCATAGTAAGACCTCTAATTTTTCCCATCTTGATAGCTTGTTCAATTCTTTTAGCAATCCTCATAATTTTATGGAAATGTTGAGCAGAGCTTCCCATCAAATGCTCATAATAAGGGGATTGGAAGGAAGGTGTTGGCGAACAACATCATCATTTTTTCATCCATTAGTGGAGGTTAAACATATGTTGCCTTTTCCCGCCATCTTTGCACATATGCTCTCATAGACTCTTGGTTTTCCTTCTCCATATCCATTAGGCTGGTTCTATTATGAGCAGTTTCTAGATTTATACTACTTCAAGAAGGTGTCTACCAGGTCTTTCCATGTCTTGATCCAGATATTGTCTAGTCTTATGTACTAGCTCAAGGCGGATACAAAGAGACTATCTTGGAAAAAATATATTAGCATTTTATTATTATGGATCATTTTAGTCATCTTGTTGTAGTATGACCGGAGATGGGTATGTGGGCATTCTAGTTTGATATACTTGACAAAGTCCGGCACTCTAAACTTCTTTGGCACTATAATATCTGGAACCAAACAAACTTCAAGTGCTATCACAGGGTTAATCAAATTATTTCCTTCAACTACTCTCAATCTCTCTTTTAGAGCAACCCATTTATCATGGTTCATGGGATTAGTAGACCTATTGTCAGAAGGTCCTTTCGTTGTTAGATCCACAATGATCTAAGCTTGACTCGGATAGATGGGGGCGAAAGGGATAAAATGATGCCCAATTATTGAGTTTGCCCCCAAGTTCTGAGATGTGTGAGGGATGTGGACTGATAGTGTTTCCATAGGAAGCTATGCAGATGTTTCGTTTTCATTTTTGAAGTTCGGCACTTGTTCAAGCAAATTTGTCTAGCTACTTTACCTTTGATGCTCTCAATTTCTTTTCGACAATGGGCCTCCATCTGAGCCCTTTCTTCATTTTCCATCTTTTCTCTCAGTCAGGTGTAGTAAACCTTAGGTGGGGGACCTATGTTTCAACTTGGCAGCATGCATGATGAATGTATGAGCATGTTTTATATGATGAGCTCGTTTTTCAAAGGGGTGACACATAATCATAACTCTTGCATGATGAAACAATAATTTTGATTCTTACCCAAACTTTACAACAAAAATTTCCTGAGTGATGACTATTGTGTTACCCGCAAATCTTGACTTCAAGATACTTTAAGAATGCTTGCCTTAATGCAAAATAAAGGTAGCACATACAATATAAGGACGAGTTTTATTAAATGAGCATGAGTAAGTTTTATACTTGGTCTCAAAAGGGTTTCATATCTGCCTAGTGATGATCTTTGTAAATACAATGTGGGGGCGTTGTAAGGAAATGTTAAAACACGTATACCCATCATTACCAAGCAGACACTCAGATATGAGTTGGGTGTTTCACGCATCTGAACCTTGATCCATAGTTATAGGGTAGACCGTTAATCCCCCACCTAACTTAAAAGCTTGTGTGTGCTTGAAAATTTAAGACATGTGATGCATGAGGCAATTCTATATAATGCATGAACAAATATATACAAAATTAAAGCGTAGAAGCAAATAATAAAAAGAAAATGCTTATTAACAATAAACACACAAACCAAATAATAAAACAGATAATCAAAAAAAAAAAACAAGGCTTATCCCTAGTAAAGTTGTCACTTTGTAACACACGAACGTCCTCCTGATATAATCCAAGTGTATATGTATATAGTGTGGGGAAATGGACAAGACAAGAGATTCTTGTTCTTTACCAGTGGAAAGAGGGAATGAGAGTCGTCACCTAGTATTTGGTCACTAGAAACCCTAAGTGGTCTCAGAAATCGGGTACAAACACTAGTTGCGTAAAGGGAAGATATTAGAACCCATAATACGCATTATCTAAGGTAAGCTGCATTATTTAATTGTCTGATTAAACTAGTTGTCTGATTGTTGAGATGTCTAAGGTTGAAGATAAATTCTCTTCAATAAATAGATCTTTATCTTATCGGCTACAAACATAACCGTTATCATGTCAATAAAAAAGAACTTCCTTTTTAATATCAGAAATACGTTTTACATATATAAGTTTGTAATCCCAAATACTAAAAGAAAATATTTTTTTGGTATTTTTAAAATATAGGCCCAGTTCTCATACTTTAATAAACTAGTTATTAAAGCTCAAAATGCATACTAATACATTTTTATTTTAATTTTGTTTCTATGAAAATACGATATGAAATTTTTTATATTTTTGAGAAACGTGACCATATGCATGCAAACAAAGTATTTTTTTCATATATATATATATATATATATATTGCAACATTTCGGAGAAAACAAGATATTTTAATACCGAATTTATATTTTTACAATATAAAAATACAAACCAATATTAATAAAAAAAATTGGTAGAAAAATACACGAAAAAACCATAAATATTTTTAAAAGGAGAATAAAATAAAGGGGATTGACATAAGGGTGAGTTTTGCCAAATACACTTATAGCCCATATCAAATTGGGTCGGCTAGGCCTAGGCCCAGGCTAGCCTCAGCTTTTTTACTTTTTGGTTGGGCTAGGTCCAGCTAAGCTCCTACAAACTGGTTTGAACCTAGCCGGCCCAGCTTAATCACTAGCCGAAGCCAGTGTTGCATGCATGCGTGAATTTTTCACGCATGCTTTGCACAGTGACAGAGTAATTATATTTCTCAGAAACAAAACGTAGCTTACTTGGTGCTGGAGCTTGATGATGAAGACGATGGTATAGGTGTGCTGACTGGCCAAAGCTACTTTCTTCTCATCAACCTTAGTTCTTTGTGCGTTTCTCCTCTGATTTTGCTTTTCTTTGCTTGGTTTCTTTTTGTTTTTCTTGTTCTCCTTGTCTTTCTTAGTGTTTGCCTGGTGATGGAGCTTGATGATGAAGACAATGGCGAAGGTGTGCTGACTGGCCAAAGCTAACTTCTCTCCTTATCTATTTCTGTCTCTGTTTTTTGTTTGTTTGTTTTTTTATGTGTCTCTAGTTTTTTTTCTTTCCATCCTCCTTCCTCTGGTTTTTTCACTTGTTTTCTGCATTTTGGTTCTCTCTGTTTTCCTTTCTATTTTTCTCTTTTTCCTTCTGTTTTTTTTTTCTTCTTTTTGTCCTCTCATCTATTCCTTTTTGTTCTCTCCTTCACCTCCTTCATGACCTTTCTCTGGCTTTTATAAATCTACAGAATGCCAAGAGTTCATGCATCGTGGGGGCGAGGGATATCAGCTAGGAAACGTGGTCCATGACTGAAACGGTTTTGGTGCCTTTACTACTGAAACGATTCATGAAGAAGAAAGCGATGAATAATTTTTGAAATGACATCGTTTGTATCCCTGAAAATGGCTATTTTTAATTTGCTCCCTAAACTTCTGACATTTAACAAGTGGGCCCATGTTCAAGGAAAATTTTTCTTTTTTATTAATTTTACCCTTGGATGAAATTGTAATTGAACCCTGCATTTCAGTGCGATTTACAAAATAGTCCATGGTTTTTAATTTAATCAATTCAATCCTTAATTTACTCTTCAACTTTTAATTCTTTCAAAATCACCCTTAGAAAAATCAATTAACCCTTTATAGTATCACCACCTATTCATTTTAGTCATTGGACTTTAATTTCTTGCAATTTTAACCCAAATCAACCCCAAACTTTGGTATTTCTTCAATTAAGCTCTTGATTGCATTAATTAATGAAATCAAAGTTTAATTAAGTCCCCAAACGTATTAATTATTCTAATTTTTGACCAAATTGACTCCAAAATTTAATTTTTTCCAATTAAAACCTAAATCGATTTAAAAATCAATTTTTCTTGCAATCAAACCCTTCATAAACTCAATTAATTTTTCAACAAAATCTAATTTAGTCGTTAAACATTTGATTTTGAACTTTTCTTCCTCAAGTTGATTTTTCTTTGTCAATAGGGCCTTCATCAGTTAAAAATATATTGTCAAATTTCATTCTTTGTATTTTTAAATTTCATCAACCAATCTTTGATTATTTTTTAGGTGCCCTCGTGTTTTTTTTCTAACTACTATATATTTTTCGGTTTTCTTCTGATAATTTTTTTATTTTTATTATTTTTATGTAAGGATCCAAAAATAAATAATAATAACAGTCTTATTCTAACTTTTTCTATTAAGACAAACATCTTATCATTTTTTAATCTCATTTTATTTCTCCTTATTTACTATTTGTTAAAAAAATTGATAAGAATACACGCGATTCTGCTATCTTTCTCATTAAATGTACATAGCACTTATTTAACAATTCCATTGTTAATATTTGATCTTCAATTATCATTTACACAATATTTTTTAATTTACAGTGGAATAATTAAATGTGCAAACACCTTACAATCGAAAATATTTCCACACCAATATCTAGAGATAAATTTTTTTATAGCATAACGATAATGATTGGACTCATGACTTGGTGGGTCATCATCTGCACTAATATAATGTGATTATAATTATTTTTTAAAGTATTTTTTATTTTAAAAAATTAAAAAATAATTTTTTTTTATTTTTTAAAAATTATTTTTAACAACACTATATCAAAATGATCTAAAAATATTTAAAAAAAATAAATTAATTTATTATCTGATTAAACTAGTTGTCTGATTGTTGGGATGTCTAAGGTTGAAGATAAATTCTCTTCAATAAGGAGATCATTATCTTATCGGCTACAAACCTAACCGCTCTAATGTTAATAAAAAAAACTCCCTTTTTAATATTAGAAATACGTTTTACATATATAAGTTTGTAATCCCAGATACTAAAAGAAAATTTTATTTGGTATTTTTGAAATATAAGTCTAGTTCTCATACTTTAATAAACTAGTTATTAAAACTCAAAATGCATGCTAATACATTTTTATTTTAATTTTGTTTCTATGAAAATACAATATGAAATTTTTTATATTTTTTTGAGACGTGGCCGTATGCATGCAAACAAAGTATTTTTTTTCATATATATATTTTTTGCAACATTTCGGAGAAAATCAAATATTTTAATACCGAATTTATATTTTTACAATATAAAAACACAAACCAGTATTAATAAAAAAATTGATAGAAAAATACACGAAAAAACCATAAATATTTTTAAAAGGGGAATAAAATAAAGGGGATTGGCATAAGGGTGAGCTTTGCCAAATACACCCGTAGCCCAAATCAAATTGGGTTGGCCTAGGCCCAACCTAGCCTCAGCTTTTTTACTTTTTGGTTGGGCTAGGTCCAGCTCAGCTCCTACAAACTGGGCTGAACCTAGCCGGCCCAGCCTGGTCACTAGCCCAAACCAGTGTTGCATGCAAGCGTGAATTATTCACGCATGCTTTGCACAGTGACAGAGTAATTATATTTCCTAGAAAAAAACGCAGCTTACTTGGTGTTGGAGCTTGATGATGAAGACAATGGCGTAGGTGTGTTGACTGGCCAAAGCTACTTTCTTTCCCTCTACCTCTGTTCTTTGTGCGTTTCTCCTCTGATTTTGCTTTTCTTTGCTTGGTTTCTTTTTGCTTGTCCTGTTCTCCCTGTCTTTCTCATTGTTTGCCTGGTGATGGAGCTTGATGACGAATTAGACAATGGCGAAGGTGTGCTGACTGGCCAAAGCTAACTTCTCTCCTTATCTATTTCTGTCTCTATTTTTTTTTCCTGTGTCTCTAGTTTTTTTCTCTTCGTCCTCCTTCCCTTGGTTTTTTCAACTGTTTTCTACTTTTTGGTTCTCTTTGTTTTCCTTTCTTCTTTTTTTCTCTTTTCCTTCTGTTTTTTTCCGTCTTCTTTTTTTCCTCTCCTCTTTTCCTTTTTGTTCTCTCCTCCACCTCCTTCATGGCCTTTCTCTGGCTTTTATAAAGCCAGAGAATGCCAAGAGTTCATGCATCGTGGGGGCGAGGGATGTCAGCTAGGAAACGTGGTCTATGACTGAAACGGTTTTGGTGCCTTTACTGATTAAACGATTCCGGAGGAAGAAGACGATGAATAGTTTTTGAAACGACATCGTTTGTATCCCTGGAAATGGCTATTTTCAATTTGCTCCCTAAACTTCTGAGATTTAACAAGTGGGCCCTATTCAAGGAAAATTTTTCTTTTTTATAATTTTATCCGTGGATCAAATTGCAATTGAACCCCTGAATTTCAGTGCAATTTACAAAACAGTCAATGGTTTCCAATTTAATCAATCCGGTCCTTAATTGACTCTTCAACTTTTAATTCTTTCAAAATTACCCCTAGAAAAATCAATTAACCCCCTATAGTATCACAACCTATTCACTTTAGTCCTTGGACTTTAATTTCTTGCAATTTTAACCCAAATCAACTCCAAACTTTGGTATTTCTTCAATTAAGCTCTTGATTGCATTAATTAATGAAATCAAAGTTTAATTAAGTCCCTGAACTTATTAATTCTTCTAATTTTTGACCAAATTGACTCTCATATTTAATTTTTTCCAAATTAAAACCTAATCGATTTAAAAATCAATTTTTCTTACAATCAAACCCTTCATAAACTCAATTAATTTTTCAACAAAATCTAATTTAGTCGTTAAACATTTGATTTTAAACTTTTCTTCCTCAAGTTGATTTTTCTTTATCAATAGGGTCTTCATCAGTTAAAAAATATATTGTCAAATTTCAATCTTTGTATTTTTAAACTTTCTCAACCAATCTTTGATCATTTTTTGGGCGACCTTGTGTTTTTTTCTCACTGCAATATATTTTTCGGTTTTCTTTTGATAATTTTTTTATTTTTTATTTTTTTATGTAAGGATCAAAAAATAAATAATAACAACAGTCTTATTCTAACTTTTTCTATCAAGACAAACATCTTATCATTTTTTAATCTCATTTTATTTCTCCTTATTTATCATTTTTTAAAATTGATAAAAATACACGCGATTCTGCTATCTTTCTCATTAAATGTACATAAGCACTTATTTAACAATTTCATCATTAATATTTGATCTTCAATTATCATTTACACAATATTTTTTAATTTACAATGGAATAATTATTATTATTTTTTAAAGTATTTTTTTATTTAAAAAAATTAAAATATAAATTTTTTATTTTTAAAAAATTATTTTTGATAACAATATATTAAAATAATTTAAAAATATTAAAAAAATTTAATTTAATTTTTATAGTACAACTTTTAATAACTTTATGGTAACACCATATCATAAACAACTATATCAAGTCGTCCATGATCGCTCCACAAACTCTTCAAACAATGATGTCTCACAAAGAAAAACATCACACACATTTACTTCACCTTCTCTTTAGATATTGCATCTCATGAAAAACCGTCACATTCTAATACGATTATGTGGGTGAGATCACTATTCACCTTCATCTCTTGGTTTACATTTTGCAAAATATATATTAATAATAAAAAAAACAACAAAATCTTTCATTTAGTTCAAACTAAAGTAATTAATAATAGATATATTGGGATAAGCGATTCATTTTTTTAATTAACATGGATGTTCGGGTTAATTTGCGTATACCCCGACTAATTCCACGGGTCTTGAAGTTAACGACCATAAAAATCTCCAGTGACTTTGAGATTTATGGGACTCGAATTGATAATCTTTAAAGAACAAAACTAGAATCTAACGAGTTAAGCTATGCCTCTCAAGATTAATCATTAATTTCTTTGTTATAAATCCAAATTAATACTACTTCCTCATGTCATATAAACACAAGAAAAAAACAACAAATGTCTTTCAGTCATTGGTATGGAATACTTAATTCAAATGATTGGTTTACTAATTACATAAGTAATTACATTAAGGATATAATACTGTTAATTACTTGATGCTATTTATGACATAGGATAAAAATGAGTAAGGTAGTTTCTGTTTTCGTAACTCTAGCATTTTAAAATAATTTTGCTTTTAAAAAATATTAAATTAATATTTTTTAGATATTTGTTTTATGATTATAATATATTTCATGAAAAATAAAAATTATATTAAAAAATTATAAGACACGGATATTCTCAATCTCCTCCTAGTGCATGACAGAAATGACAACCTGCAAATTTGAAAAGGATATTAAATAACAACCGCTGGATTGATTCTGTGTGCTCTCTATTTGATTTAGAACGGTGGATTTTGCCGACGGGTTTGACCAGTAAAGGAAATGGATGAGGCTGCTAGTCTAGGCCTTGACCTTGGTCAGCGAAATCCGAGTTTAGATAAGATATATTGAATGCACTTCTTTCCTTTATTAGGGGTGGCGGACCCTTCTTTTGTCCTATATCACTGCAAAATATCTCATTTACTTAATTACTTACTAGATGAATAATAAATACTGTGTATTGAGTTAAAAATTTTTAAAATAAAAAATTATTTATATTTTTTTAATAAAAAAATTAAACTGTGTGAGTGTTAACTTGATATAATACGGTTGACTTTACGGGTTTAAAAACAACTCATACACTAAGTAAAAATAATATTTGATTAAACAAATTTTCAAGATGATATGTTTTTTAATATTAAAATAACAATATATTGAATTGACCTGGATCAACCCGGGTTAATGTGTCAAATTCATGACCCATGTATATGAAACTACGATAACTCTATAGAAAACAAGTCAAAATAAATTATGAAGTATTAAATTCATGACTTTGTTCTTGAGATTGGGATAACTCATAGAAAGAAAGTCAAAACAAATTATAAAGCTCAATCCTCAATCACACTTGTCGGATCTAATGTTGAATTATGTAATTTGTAAAAATCTTAATTAAACATAAAAAATTATACCAAGTCAATTCGAGCTAACCGTTAAACATTATTTTCGGGTAATGAGACCAGGATAACCTAATGAAAAACAACCTGAAAAAAATTATGAAACCAATATAAACTCTTAGAAAGAAAATAAAAAACAACAACCTGATTTAACTAGGGTTAAAATATCAAAACTCATGACATTGATTGTGAGACTAATATATTCTCAAAAAAAAGCAAATCAAAACAGATTATGGAGCTCAATTATCAACCGATCCAATGTTAAATGATAAAATTTTAAAAAAATCAATTAAAAAAAGATATAAAAAACAACCGTAGTCAACTCGGGTTAATCAATTAAATATTATTCTCAGGTCATAAGACCAAGATAACTTAATAAAAAGTGAATAAAACAAATCATGAAACTTAATTCTCAATTAAATCGATATTAAAGGATAAAATAGAAAAAAAATAATTAAGAAAAAAAAACCTGAGTCAACTGGCTTAACCCATCAAAAGAAGTTAACCTATCAAATTTAGGATCCGTATCATAAAATAATAATAAATAAATAGAAAAAGAATAATCTAATATTAAATGATGAATTTAAATATTAATATAAAAAATTAAAGAAAAAAATAAAATAAATTATTATTTTAATGAATAGTATTCTATGCTTTACAACGAGGAATACAACGAAATCGAACGATAACCATCCTAAGAACCCTACACTTATCTCACTGCATGTCCTTAACCAATTCTTAATTTCTGCATGTTCACCTTCAACATGAATCGATATGGGATTGGGGAGTGAGTTGCTCATCTGTAGTTGAGGTCCA
>Ga0325411_1004992_pt1 | contig 14778 bp, 12 predicted proteins | sample PopdelMetagenome_13_FD_206181 | JGI IMG/M metagenome (GOLD analysis project Ga0325411, IMG submission 206181) | Populus deltoides microbial communities from Bellville, Georgia, United States - Xylem-PdIQD-R4 | ecosystem: Host-associated > Plants > Phyllosphere > Stem > Wood/Secondary xylem... | reverse complement strand
ACAATCTTAAAATATTTTAGGTACCTTTTAAACACTTTTATGTTTATGCATGTGTATGATCTAGTTATATATTTATATTTATAAAATTTCAAATCATTTGCCACCCCAATTGTCTATATATATCATTCGAACATGGTCCACACTTATTATACATGTTTTGTTTTCAAGAAATTTTATTGTGATTAAGTTGTAACTACTCGATATTTATAGCATATGAGAGACATCAATATAAGAATGTGAAAGAAATAAGTAGGTGGATAATTTTAATTAATCTTTAATGGGATTGAAAGCTATTCTCTCTCCTCTTGTGTTTATTTTTTTTCATGTTTATAAATATTTAGCAATTACAACTTTTACACCATAAAATTTTATTTGGTTTACTTGATAGTTCTTATCAACTTCTTGTCGAGAGTAAAAAGGAAACCATGTTTTCAAGAATAAAGATGACAACCCTTTTCAACAACCTTTTTCAATATTTTTGTTGCAAATTATTGAAGGTCTTTTTGTCCATTTTATTAGTATTGAGCGAATATTCACAACTTATAATGAAATGTATGATATTATGCTACCAAAGCTTTCCATTTGTTTCCTTCTCAACAAAAACAATAGTTGGTAAAGTCATTCTTTATTTTAATAGACACATATTGTACTTTCTTATCATAACGGATTTGAATAATTAAAGCTAATATAGAATAAAGCACCTCTATTAGTTGATTGTTATCCCTTATTAAAAGAATGAACTTGATCTCTTCAAATTGATCTGCTTGTTTGATAAGGTACTCTTGGTATGACTTTAATTTCTCATCCTTCATTTTTCATTCTTCCTTTACATGGTAAATTATTAATAAGGAATCACTATGTATATCAAGCTTTTTAACTTTCATTTCCAATAGAGTCTTGATCCTATAAATGTATGCTTCATATTCTACTATATTATTAGTACATTAAAATTGTAATCCGATCACATCTAGATACTTTTTCTCTGTTAATGAAATGAGCACAACACCGAAGTACAAAGTCATACATCTTCACTTATCTTTTCTTTATTTTTAATTATTATAATGTCTTTATTAGGGAATTTAAACTGCAAGGGCTCGTAATCATCAATTGTATTTTTTGCCAAATGATCTGGTATGACGCTACCTTTCAATAACTTTCCAATCATATAAAAAAATGGTATATTCTGCTAGCATAACTTGCCATCATGCAATTTTGTTAGACAAATATGATTTCTAAAAAATGCATTTGATTGGATCAATTTTAGATATCAACCAAGTTGTATAATCGAGCATGTATTGCTTGAGTCTTCGTGCACTCCATATTATACCATAACAAATCCTTTATATAAAGGTATACCTAGATTCGCAATCATTAAAACTCTTGCTCTAACAATAAATGACCTACTATTTCCTTCAATAATTATCGTGTTGACCTACGACATAACTCATAACATGTTTTGTTATGGTCAAATACATGATTAATGGTCTTCTCGGTAGTGGTAGGACTAAGAGTAAAAGATTATATAGATATTATTTTATTTTATTAAAAACTCTTCAATAATCTTCATTCTTCTATAATCTCACCATAAACCCCAATAATTTCATGTCTTCATCTCAAATTTTCACTTTGATGGATTCAATTTGAGGATGTACTTCATCAACCTCTTAAAAAGCTTTCTCAGTATCTAGATGTGATCTTCTTCCTCGTTTGACTTGGCCATCATATTATCCTCATATACTTTAATTTCTTTATATATTATTTCATAAAATAGAGTCATCATTGCTCACTGAATGTTTCCTTATATTTTTTTAGTTTGAAGGGCATGCCTTTGTAACAAAAAGTTCCCTAAGATGTGATGAAAATGATATTTGTTTTTGTCTTCCTCCACCTTTTTGATATGATCATACCCTTCCATCTATAAAGGAATATATGGAACTTTTAGCAGCATTATCTATAAGTATGTCAATATGAGGTAAAAAGAAATGATCATTTGGGCTTGCTCTATTTATATCTTTGAAATTCACACATTCCAACTTTTCATCTTTTCTTGTAACTATCATGATATTCAATACCTACTAAAGGTATTCAACCTCTTCTAAGAACTTGACTTTTCATTGCTTTCACACTTTTTTTTTATCTCTTTGATTATAATATTCGACCTCATTCTTTTTAATTTCTACTTCACTGGTTTATGTTAGGACTAACGGTAGCCTGTGTATCCCGATATCAATGTCTAGCTCTAGCATATTATCCACTAGCTTTTCTCTAGTACTACTGGGTGAGTGATCAACCCTTTTTTTCCTTATATTCTTTAAACTCTTTTTGAGGCATAACACCATTCATTTCAGGTTAATTCACCCATTTCTTTCATTTCAGCTATAGAAGCTTGTATGATTATGAGGGACTAGCTAATATATATACATATTCATGAGGTAACGCTTGGTAATTATTTGTATAATGAGACATTGACTTTTTTAAGATCATCTTAGATGACATGTTTTTACTAAATTCGTACCTATAAGCAACTAACCTAGCCTTCTCAGTATCTATCATACCAATCTTTTGTGCCTTTTTACCATTTTCAAACCTATGAACAATGAGCATTAAAAAATTCTCAAAACCTTAGTATAACTCTTTTCAATCATCAATCACATACCCATAACATTGGTGAAACTTAAAAAAAATATATGCAATACATATTGTGTAGCTGCGACTTTTAGTATATCATGCAAAGTCATCATTCACACATTTAAATATGATTTATTCTGATTAATCACCATGTTTTTAAGTACTATCATATTCATGATTCCATTATTCTTACTCATGTGATTTGGTAAAGGATTGGTGTATATATTAAGTGAATTTACATATCCTTTGAAGGCTATCAACCCATTTTTAATAAGCAGGCTAACTTATTTCTTGAATGTATTGCATGTCTTAATATTATGACCTATCACCCTGAATTGTAAACAAATCTCTCATCCAATTTATACCAATATAGGTAAGATGAATGAATGGGCTTGTAAAAAATATAAGGGACTTACCTTAGTTTGATCATTTATTGATATAGTTTTTTTAAAGACATGGAAATGTGAGGCATGTACTCTTGCTATGGGTTGTGTTTTGGGTATACTGTCGGTAAAAAGGTTAGGTATTTTGATAATAAATATGTTATTAGTCATGGTTAAAAGGTTGAGTATTCGATGTTTAGCTATTCTGGGGTATGACTTATGGTTGGTATTATGGGGATTATGGAACTTTGTAAAATATGCTTGCCATAATTACAATTGAGATGTTTGATGGTATAAGGTAGGTAGGATAATATGAAGGATATGGTTGGAGATACTACGGATAGGTAGAATAGGTTTTTTTTAGGAGAATTTAAGGGGGGAAAAAAGTCTCTCATGGTTATTTTTGTAACTTATTGGTTGATAGATATAATTAGCCACGTGATGCACCTCTACGTCTTTTGTTTGTTGAGTTTTCCTCTTTTTTTTTTTAATTTAGCAACTTTATTGATTATTCCAGTTTTGACGGCCTATTCCATTTATTCAACTACGAGTATAATCTCCACAAAACTAGTAGATCCATTTCTTAATATGTATTAATAGAATAGGCTTTTAAAGGTATTGATAAAGAGTGAGACTAGTTCTTTTTTCAAAAGATGAGGTTGGATATAAGCTATGGTTTCTTGCCAATATTGTTTTTTTAATTAATTCTTTAACCTTCTTCTCTATGACATGTAAAATTGATCGATCAGGTGCCACTTCTATGTTAAATTAATACTGGTTTAACTGCTTTATTAATTCTTCTAGTTTTAAAGGCTTATTGTATTTGTTCAACTACAAGTACAATCTCTACAAAACTAGCAGGCCTATTTCTTAATAGCTATTAATAAAACAGGCTCTTGAAGGTGTTGATAAAGAGTAAGACTAATTCTTTTTTCCAAAGGAGAAGGTTGGATCTAAGCTATAGTTTCTTGCTAACACTAACATATTTTTTCTAATGATTTTTTAACCTTATTTTCCATGATGTGTAAACTCGACCAGTCAAGTGCCACTTCTATGTTAAATTAATATTGGTGTAGTTGTCTCATTAATTCTTATAGCTTCGATGATTTACTCCACTCGTTCAGCTACGAGTACAACCTCCATAAACTAACAAACTCATTTCTCAATAGGTATTAATATAATAGGTTCTTGAAGGTGTTAATAAGGAGTGAGACTAATTGTTTTGCAAAATAAGAGGTTGGATTTGAGATACGGTTTATTTCTATCACCAACATATTATTTTATTAAATTTTGACTTTCTTCTCCATGACATGTAAACTCAATCGGTCAAGTGCTACTTCTATGTTAAATTAATACTAACATATGAATGCTTCAACTAAATCCTTTTACTACTTTATCTTATTCCCATTTCGGTTTATGTACCAAGATAAGGCAACACTGCTTAGGCTTTCATGGAAGAAACAAATAAAAGACTTATCATTTTGAATCACTTCCACCATCTTGCCATAATAAATCCTTAAACGGGTCATGAGGCACTCAACGCTTATGTATTTGGTGAATTCAAGCACCTTAGACTTTTATGAGATGGCTATATCTTATACCAATCATGTTTTGAAAGCCTTTACAAAATCATACAAGTCTATACCTTTAATTTCTCTTAGCCATTCTTTAATTACCAAGAGCTTTATAGGATCCATCTTTTTTTAGGCTTTTTATTCATAACTTCTTCTATAATAAGCTTTAGAGTAGAGGCAAACCTTGCTTGTTGGTAGGTCAACAACATAAAATAGAATATAGAGCCTTTGAAAATTAAGCATCAAGTATCACCCCTAGGAATCTTATGGCTTTTTGCTTAGTTGTAGCCCCTACTGGATATGGAAATTAGGTGATACATCTAGAGTTATAAAAGCTATGAGAACATGCTGCAAGGTGTATATTTCTAGAGCATTCTCTCTATTGAAGAGTCTTTTAATAAATGATCTAATATGATAACCCTGCTCAAGCAAACTAGTGAACCTAAATATCTTATTTCTTATTAATTCTAACTCTTTCTTGTAGTTTTTCTCTAAAAATAGATCTTCTTTTATATTCCATGTTTTTTTTAATCTAGTATTATAGGTCCATAAAGAAACTTTATCCTTTCAGGGATGAGTTTTTTTTTTAGTGTATGTAGATACAAAACACAATTATGAATATGCATGCTAATATAATATAAGAATGAATTTCATTAGATATTAAGTAGCCTTCCTTAAAAGGTGACAAGAGTTATTAAATCTTTGATGACGATCAAGATCTTAATAACCTTTAGCATTTCAAGTTTTTAAAAGTATCATTCTTGTTAAATATAGGGATACTTTACAATCTTTTTATAGAAGGGAATTTTATCCAATTTCACTATAACTTATATAAAAAATAACTTTTTAGAGATATGAACATTTCTTCATTAATCTAGAATGTTATCATTCTAAAAATTATTTATAAGCCATTTGGTTTTGTGATGCTTATTACGTTAAATTATTTTCAACTAATGAATTAGGCCATCCATTTTCCTATTAAAACTTAAAGCTTTCATTCATTAAAATATATGGAAATTATTCCAATACAATGTCCACTCAAAACGTGTAAATAACTTAAGGAATTATTTATATAGTTTGATAGGAAAATATAATAATTTGGCATATAATGAAACATTCTTTATAAAATGATTCATACTTTATGAACTATGCCACACTTAGATATCTCCTCAAGGAAATCTTGGCCATATGATGAGCAACGTTTTGTAACTTGTCAGCAATCCAGGACACATTTATTGCTAGGCTCTTTAAGTTCTGCAAGCCTGCCATATTATTATCACTAGTATATATTAAGGTATTGTTGATATCCATCCAGTGCTTTAATTATCTTTGAAACTATCATTGTATTTTTTATGTAATTTTTTAGTTTGAACATCTCATTATCAAATGTTCTCATAATTTTATAAGGTGAGTTTGCTCTTTTATAACGAATCGATGAACCTCCTTTAACTCTTTATTGGTGTTCAAAGCTTCCACAATTTTGTTTTTAAAATTTTTTTATTTCTTCATTTATCTTTCATATTTCTTCTTCAACTCACTTCCTGACATGTCTTTTTGCTTTTATATTGACCTCTAACTTTTGATTCCTAAGCCATATACACTTCGCGATAGCCTTTTCATCTTTTAACATAACAAATAAAGTTGCATCCTTATAACTACCTTTAAATTGAGCTAGGTCATATGTCATTTGGACATATTGTTGATACCTTAACTACCTTGCTATTATAGAGGGTGCATAACTAACATATCTTGTGACCTTAATTAAAAGAACTTACTAATGTTAACTATAAAAAAAAATGACATACAACATCTTTCCCATGTAAATTATCCTCTTGTTAAATATGGTGGCAGGATGTTTATGAAATAATTCATACCATTAGCCCTTTTATATTACTACCATTCTAACTTCATGAACTTTTTAATGGGTTTTAATTGACCCACTAAGAAATGTCTAAACAATGGCTACTCTCATTATATATATATATATAGTGGACACAACACCTCATAGATCCTATACCTATATTTCTATTACGATTAAGAGATATAATAATTTCTATTATAATTGCAACTATTAGGTTGCCTTGATTCCTTTCTACTTTTATTAATATATTTGCTGCTTCCAAGCCATTTAGGTCGGCTATCGATGGAAATAATATCAGCCTAAAAATACTTAGATCTAATATCTAGATTTTGTTTTTACCATTACTTAGATCATTCATCTTTTGGTTGAATGAGTCTTCCTAAGTCTTCCAAGGCGAGCTCGTAATACCTATATTCTCCTCAACATTTCTTGCTATATCGCTAATATTCATGAACTTTGCAAATATGTATGCAATTTCATCATGCCATAATTAAAAATAGATTTTACATGCATATTGAGGCATATGTAGCAACTGTTGATACTCTTCTATGGTTGACATTGTATCTATTTTTTTAAATAAGAATCATCTACATAAAGGGTCCCAAAAATGCATGAGAGCTTTTATAATTTTTTTAAAAAAAGGTATTTCTAATACAATCGCTAAATTCCTATATTTCTAAATGAATTCATATTTGTCTTGATGACCTAGCCTTCTACAACATCAAATGAATTTGTTAGTCCCATTAACAAGTTTGTTTATAGGCTTCAAGTCAAGTAGCTTCATATGAAGTTTTTGGCCCAAACGATCTTTTTTTTTTATTGTAAGATTTTAGACTCTTGTTAAAACTGTTACTAAGTGTTTGTGAATTTTGACCATCTTATCACCTATTTCCTCTCAAAATATCATGATTGAGTCAATACTTCATATTTATTAGGCCTGCTTAGTGTGATATTATTGTGAGACTCTCTAAAAAGAAGGTTACAATTATTATGTATAAAGGTAAGTCAACTAACTAGATTGGTCTTAAAAGGTCCTCCGCTGTTTAGTTAACAAGCCCTATTAGGCTGAACCTTACAAGGTTCAAATTGTATTGACCGAGTGAAACTCATCGACTACTAAGCTAGACTTTTCACTAGAGTTTGGTGGAGTTGTTATAGTTGTTTAGGTTAATGATCATCAACACACCGCCAATTCCCCATGCTAACCTAAAGTTATGTGTGTGGAAAGAGAAATATTGTGTAATATATGCAAAGGCATAAATTCATATCCAATTCAAACAAAACAAATAAAAAAGGATGATGTATGAAATGAAAGCACAAAAGAAAAATTATACAAAGAATAATATATAGATAAAAAAATAAAATCAAACAATAAACATACATTGATTAACTTAGAAAAATAATAATAACACAAAGACATATAGAGTATGCATCAAAGTACTACAACACATTATCATAAGAAAAATAAAGCTTAGCTTTTATTAAGTCCTTTGTGGAGTCTTCATTATATTATCAGATATATCTTAATTAGCTGATTAGGATTTATAAAGGTAAAGTTATAAAAGGGAGTTGCCACCTAGTTTTATGGTAACTAGAAATCTTAAGTTGTCATTGAAGGTTATAAGTAAGGGACTAATTATGTAAAGGGAAAATGAAAATGACCTTAAAATATCCTACTTAAGATAAACTACTTTGCATTTATTTTTAAATAATAAATATACCTATTGCCTAAAATATTATATTGCATTTGTTAGTAAAGGTAATAGACTATATAAGCTTGAAGTAGTGACTTGGGATCAAGCACAAATATGGAACCTAATCCTTACTTTTAAGATATAGGGGATAGACCTAAGAGGTTACTAATGATTAAATAGGCTTTGGTTTGGTTTTATTTTATTACATTCAAAATGAGCCTTGTGATGCAAAACTGTTCCTTAGATTGCTAATTTGAGTTTTGAAGAAAAGCTTTCAACTTGACCCAACAAGAACCTTACCTTAGAGAATCAAAGTTATATGAAACTAATCACCCCTACCTTACACCTATAACAGGATGCGAATGAGAAGTATAAATCATAATGAGATTGATCAATCCTTCAAAGAATTTGCAAAATCAATCAATAATTTAATATTTGAATCATTCAACCACACAAAAAGAAACAAAGTACACAATAGGCAACAACTTTAGAAAAAAATTTACAATTTGAAAAAAAAATATTAACAATTGGTTTATATAATAGAAAGCTAACTCTAATTTGACATAATAGACCTGAACTTGATAAATAGACCTTAAGACATTAAAAACCCAAAATAAATAAAAGAATAAAATAAAACCTCACCCAAATAAACTTTTAAAGGCGGCAAGATCTATAATAAACTAAAAGATAAATAAATAATAGCCCAACTAATTAAAATAAGACCAAAGTTGAATTTTATAATCTGCTGGTATAATAGAAGCCCAACTTCAAACGAATGGTTCTCCCTTATATTGATGAATTAGAAGGTTTATCATATATCACTAAAAAGATGTGGATGTCTACTTCCCAATAAAAATAGAATTGCATAAAAATTCATTATATAGTTCCAGTTATAGTCAAACAATAGTTAAAGGTAAAAACTGGTAGATTTGAATCTTCTTATTTCAATCTTTCTGTAATGTTTGGATGCTCCCTAACAAACTCTTCTTGAATATGAATCAAATTAATCAAGGCTTGTTCTTCATTCTTTGATATGCTCTCGAAGTCGATCTTAACCCATGTATTTTGAAGAAGTTTATTAATTGCCTCATTGAACCTCTTTGCTCTAAGTCTTATGACTAGACCTAATAAAACCTGCAATGGATCTCTAGTGTTAAAGCTAGGATCACATCATTCCCTCTCTCCTCTAAAGGATTTGCCCTCCAATCATCAGCTATATCAAACAATGAAAGGTTAGATATACTAAACATAGCATTAACACTATATGCACCTAGTAATTCCACTTTATAGGTGTTACATTGATCTTCTCAATAATTTGAAATGGTTAATCTCCTTTCGACATCAACTTAGATCTCTTTAAACCAGGAAATCTATTTTTCCTCATATTCACCCAAACCCAATATCTTGGTTCAAATGCCATTTTTTCCTTCCTTTATTGGCTTTAAATGTATATTGCTCATTCATCTTTTCAAATATAAGCAAATCTAAAATGTCCTATTAAACTGCCCTATGAGCTTCCCTCACAAGCAATTTACACAATGAAAATTTAGACATACATAATCTTTTATCTTTAAATAAAAATCCATCATTCTTAAAATACTTATCAAAGGCCAAATGCTCACATTATCCATACACTTAACCAAAGTCATCATTATCTACATATAATTCTTTCACATGTTCAAATCCTAAAAGTCTAGTGTTCAAGGGATTAAAAAGAACATACCTTTGAGACAATGCATCCATCACTATGTTTTCCTTACTTTGTTTATACTTGATGACATATAAAAATGTCTATATCAATTCAATCCACTTGGCATATCGCTTGTTCAACTTACCTTGACTTTTTAAATGTTTTAAAGATTGATTGTCCGTATGTATTGTAAACTCCTTAGGCCAAAGATAATGTTGCCAAATCATCAAGATTCTCACTAATGCATACAATTTTATCATATATTGGATAATTAAATGTCGTTTCATTAAGCTTCTCACTGAAATAGGTTATAGGTTGTTTTTGCTGTATTAAAACTGCTCCAATACCTATACATAAGTCATCATACTCAATCTTAAAAGTTTTTGTGAAGTCATATAAAGCAAGCAATAGAGCTGAAATCAACTTTTTTTAAAAAAAGTTAAAAACCTTTTCTTGTTCATCATCCCATTTAAATCCTACCGTTTTCTTTATAATTTTAGTTGATGGTGCAACTAGAGGTCTAAAATCTTTGACAAATCTTTTATAAAAACTAATTAAACCATTAAAACTTCTTACCTCACTTATTGTCTTAAGTGCAGGCTATTCTTGAATAACCTTTATCTTTCCCTTATCTATCTCAATCTTTTTTACACAAACAACATAACCTAAGAACATAATTCTTTCCATTAAAAAATCACACTTCTTTATATTAGCATATAATATTTTCCTTTATGAATGTTTTAAGAACCTATCTTAAATGATTATATATTTATCTAATTCTTTGCTATAAATCAAGATATCATCCAAATAGACAACAACGAAGTTTCCAATAAAAGATCTCAATATATGATTGATTAACCTCATGAATGTATTAGGGCATTAGCCAAACCAAAAAGCATTACTAACTATTCATACAATTCATATTTAGTTTTGATTGTTGTCTTCCATTTATTTTCTTCTTTCATTCTAATTTGATCATAACCACTTTTCAAATCAATTTTAGAAAACACAGAAGAACAATGTAACTCATCAAGTATATCATCTAATTTAGGGATAGGATGTTTATACTTTACTGTAATATTTTTAATGGCTCTACAATCAACACACATACACCAAGTATTGTCCTTTTTCATGCACAAGTAATATTGGAATTGCATAATGACTCATACTTTATAAATATGCTCTTTCAACATCAACTCTTTTACTTGTCGTTAAAGCTCTTTATTCTCATCATGATTACTTTTATAGGTTAGCCGGTTTGGAATTGATGCTCATAGAACAAAATTAATTTGATGTGCTCAATCTCTCGAATTGGTGGCAAACCATTACGGATCTTTTTAGGAAAGATATCCTGAAATTCCTGCAAGAGAAATTTAGCAACACTAGGAACACAAGAATTCAAACCATCAGAATTAAAATGTGCCTCCTTATACAAAAGTAAAATCATAGGTATATTGGAATGATAAGCATGAGTAAGGTCACTTTCTTTTGCATAAAAATTAAGGTGTTTCTCTAATTTTTCTAGACACTCTTCTTTTTTCACCCTTGTTATTTTCTCTCCACTCTCGACTTTCCCCATGTTATTTTTTTTTGTTGAAATCTCCAAACTTATTTTTAGTGGCCAAAACTTTCTCCCTAATTATTTCACGCTCATGGCTCACCTTATTTTCACTCGGCCTCATATCCTCACTATTATTTTTCATAAATTCTTATTCAGCTTTCTTAAGCTTCAATTGACCCTCATACATTTTCCTAGGTGACAATAGAGCAAGTGTGTAAATCTTTCCATCTTTCACCACGGTATACTTGTTTTTGAACCCATCATGCTTGGCTTTCCTATCAAACTACCAAGGTCCCCCCAACAATAGGTGTGTAGCATGCATAAGAACAATATCATATACAACCTCATCCTTAGACTTTCTTATTGTGAATGAAACCAAAAGTTTCTTAGTCACCCTAACTTCTCCATATTCATTCAAGAACTGAAGTTTATATGGCTTAGCATGCTTAGATGTATTCAAGTTCAACTTTCTAACCAAAGTTGAGCTAGCAATATTAGTACTACTACTATTATCAATTATCATACTATATATGTTATAATCAATAAAGCACCTAATATGAAAGAGATTCTCCTTGTTGCTCTACATCGTCTTTATAAATCTAAACACTCAAATATCTCCTTATAACCAAGGATTCTCTTTGTACATCATACTCCACATCACTACAATCATCGATCTTTGACATCACCTCTAAATCATCCTTACAAGCCGGTTCCACCTCACCATCATCTCTTATAATCATACTTCTTTTCTTTGGACATTCATGTGTGTAATGCCTAAGCCCTTGATATTGAAAACACCTAATTTCTCACTTATGTTTCGGCTGAGCAATATTTTTCCCTTTTTCCTACGAAGCCATATTTTTCCCTTTTTCCTACAAAGCCTCAACTTGCTTCTTAACAAATGAAGGTTTGGCTACTTTAAATGTAGTTATTGGTTTCACCTGTGCATTACTCTCTATGTGCTTTACTCTTTGTTCTAAAATTTAACTTCAAACCCAAAGAAAAACCCGAACATCCACCGGGTCTTGCACTATCTTTTCTCCTCAATTATTTCTCCACTTTTACAATTATGTGTAACGCATCCTCAATCTCCACATGATACTTAACACAATAGAAAAGAGGACGTCTAAAATATCTTAAAAAACTCTGAACCCAATGCAAAAGTTGGATCAAAATTTATATCCATCAACATAAAGCTGCATGTTTAGAAAACATACTTTAATTTAAAGCATTAGAGATGGTACCGATGGATTGACCATTTTTTAAAAAACAAAATTCAACTATTTCTGCTGGGTGGCCTAATAATGTGTAAAGACGTTTTGAGATATAGAGCATTACAAGTGTGACAGTCAGTGGTCAGCTTGGAATTTGATGTTGAATGGACATTTCATGTGGGATTATGTTCTCCAATATGAGTGAAGCGAAAGCAGGAAAAGTTGACTGCCTGTTTAGGTAGCGACAATTCAAATTTGAGCTTGGGAAAAAAGTTTCCACTCAAGAACATGTACAAGCCACTGCCTAACAACATGTGCTTCATATCTTGACTGGAAACAAATGGCTAGAATCTACGCAAAGAAATTTGTACGGACCGCAAGTAGAGTCAAGTCGTAGGGAGGTTTCTGACCGATGGGAACGCTAGCTGGCTATCAAGGGTAGCGGCCTAGATCCACTCTACATTTAGGTAAAAGTGATGTTGTTCAAATCTCCTAAATTTCGAGTAATTACATAATTTTGTTGGAATTGGAAAACACAAATTTATTTAATTAAAACTAAAATCCATGCTGGGTCCATGGAGCTGAAGGACAGACGACCATGTGTACAACGTTTTTGTTCAATATTCCTGGCACAGTTAAACGTGAAGCAATAATATACTTGAATGTTGTCGACATGAAACATGCATGGTTGGTCCACATGGAGCAGAGAATATTTATGGAAAGTTTACATATATGTTTATGGAAACAGAGTTCTGCATTCGTTAGTGCGCCTATAACATGCACATGTAAGTTTTGAGGGAATTTCCAAATGCTGTGGTCTGTTGTTGTTATTTTTTAAAGTGTGTTTTTGTTAAAAAATAAATTAAAATTATTTTTTATTTTTTAAAAATTATTTTTAATATCAGTATATCAAAATTATATGAAAACATCAAAAATATATTAATTTAAAATAAAAATAATAAAAATTAAATTTTTTAAAAACATTTTTAAAATATAAAAATAAATAGATCCGAATCAATTAAGGATTGTCAAGGTGAAACATACAATGTTGGTTTGCATGGCAGAAAGAATTACAGTATCATTTGTTTATACATATTTTTTTGAATAAATATTGTCTTTAAATGTGGAAGTATAATCTAATCATAATATATATACATTTACAATATAATTGAAAAATAGTTATGATGAGCCATTGTCTAATTAACTTAACACACTCTAAATTGTTACTTAAAGTGTAATCTAGCTATTTTTTATAGCAAGAAGTATCTATGAACCAGTTTAGTTTATACATTAATTAGTATTAATATTTTTTAAAATAATTTTAAAAATACATCTACCATATGATGCATGTTGTACATTTAAAGAAATATTTTTTTCATCATACTAGCCTCAAGGTTTGAATTAAAAAATATTTAAAAGTATGGTAATGGTTGTTTTTTAAAGCGTGTTTTATTCAGAAATACATAATAATAATATTTTTTTAAAAAAATTATTTTTAATATCATCATATTAAAAAAATATAAAAATATCAAAAAAAAATTAATTTAAAAAAAAGCAATTTAACTTTTTTAAAAAAACACTTTTATAATATACCTAAAAACAAATTACATATAAAATAGATAAGGGAAAGAACACAATCTATCAACTGCCAAGGCAATCCTTTTAGGTTAAAGAGCTAGTACTCCTTACTAGATCCAATGAGCATCAAACAATTGCCCAACAATAGTACTCTATTGCCAACATTGAAATGTACTCTATATGGGAGTTCTCAGCTAAAGAGAGTGTCATTTAATTAGAAAAAAAAAAAAAAAACTTAAAATCTTAATTGATTACGTCCAAGTAAAAATCGTAATCATTCAAAGACATCAAATAACTAGAAAGGTTAATCATGATTTGTTATATATCCTAAGTCTCGATCATGCATATCCATAATTATTTCTTACAGCCTGTTTGGCTTTGCGGCTACGGCTGTGTTTTATTTAAAACATAGTCGTAACTATTTGGTTAAATAAAATTATGATATACTGTTCAGTGAATCCTATTTTTTTTCTGCGTTGAAAACACAGTATTTACAAAGCATCTATTCCATATTTTTTTTGCACTGTTTACGTTAATTGCATTGTTCAATGAACAGTGCAATTAACATGAACAGTGCAAAGTGGTGCACTGTTCA
>Ga0325411_1004990_pt1 | contig 14779 bp, 15 predicted proteins | sample PopdelMetagenome_13_FD_206181 | JGI IMG/M metagenome (GOLD analysis project Ga0325411, IMG submission 206181) | Populus deltoides microbial communities from Bellville, Georgia, United States - Xylem-PdIQD-R4 | ecosystem: Host-associated > Plants > Phyllosphere > Stem > Wood/Secondary xylem... | reverse complement strand
TTTTTTGAAATAAGACAATACTCTACCATGGCTTGGCAGCTCCTCCTTCCTGGGACTTGAGGGCCAAGGAGCCATATGTCCTTCTCAAGACGGGTCAATTTCCTCGCATATCATTACATTAACTGAAGGGCCCAACATTCTCATGGTATGGCTCTGCCCTTTTCCGAGATAATTTTACCTTCTTTCGCTTTTGCATGTGGCTTTAATTTCCCCTTTTTCACCTTTTCCACAACTGTACATGTAGCAATTTTAATTATATTAATTTGTGTTTTAGTTGTATAAGTACGGTATTTAGATAGTTTTGTTATTTCTTTTATCCGTGAAAAATGAGTTTATAGTACCAATTAAATTAAATTTACTTATTAATTGAACTTGGGAAATATTAGCTTCTTCTTTTCTATTAATTTCAAGTTAGAAACTAAAATTTTTGACAAAAAGATTTTTTTTTTAAAAAAAAGAGGAATAAAAAAGGGGAGAGAAAAGAAAAGCATTTAAAATGATGGGTGCTGTATTTGGGCCTTGGTAGTGATGGGGGGCCACATAGAAAACGACCAGAAATAATTGAAAGCTGAGCACTTGTTGTTTTTCTGCTACAGAATGGTGGTGTGCTGAAAGCTGATATTTATTCATCAAAGACTGTGTATTATTATTATTATTATTATTATTATATAATATATGTGTGTGTATATCTATCCATCCATCCATCCATCCATCCATCTATCTATCTATAAGGTGGTCCTTTAAGGGGGTCCACGTGGCACGGCCGGCAAGGGGTGGCCATGGCCACGTGGTAGAAGTGGTCCAAATAGATCAACAGTTGTTTGAAACGTGACACGTGTTCTTAAAGGAAAGGTGACAGGCTGTTGACCAAGAAGGCATGGAATGGAAGAGGGTTTCAAGTGTGAATTCATTATTATTTGATCAAAACTTGGCAAGTGAATTTACTTCCAGAAACAGCGAGATTGTAAGAGGGTCACCTAAAATATTTGAGTTTTTTTTTTAGTAAAATTATATTATTTTAAAATAAATTCTCATCTTTATAGTAATTCTTTTTGGTAGTAAGACAATTTTTATTTTCTTAATAATAAAATACTAATCTAATCCCTAATTGTCAACTGCAGCATTATATTTGTTGGGCTTAGAGAGGTCGCCGGAAAGAAAAAAAGAGTGTTGATGTTTTTGGCTTTTGCAGCGAGGCAAGGTGGGGCTGCGACTGCATCCTACTACTACACAAGTGATCATCAAAAGTGCTTTCGGATATAAAAGTGGCAATTTCAGCTTACAGCTTTTTAACAGTAAATTTCATGACATTTCTCAATCATTATATACGGTCAAGATCCAACGTGAGAACTTTTACATGGAAATTCTTGAATTTATAAGGGTTATGAAGACTAAAACCCAACTAATATTTTATTATTTGTTGAACTTCAGACAAAAAAAAAAAAAAAGACTCAAATATCGTCAATGTCCACTCTTTAATTTATTCATAGAACTGATTAGGCTAAAAGTCTATTGACGAAACCCCTTTTATTTGCCAAGTCATCCAGTTCCTCTTTTTTTTTTTTTTTTCTTTAAGAATTCAAGGCTGCAAAGGCTTAGGATATCCACAATCGATGCAACTTGGTGGTTTAAAATTTGATGTGGTCCATACGCACATTTCTGGCATGAACAAATAAAACTTTCAATAGTATTGTGTAAGAAGAAAAGAGAGTGCTGGCGTACGTTATCAAGAACTACAACAATTTAGCTGCGGATAAGCGTAGAAATAGAGTGATTCAGATTGAACATGCAAGACATGGCCTAGGTTGTTTTCATTAGCTACTGTCTTCTTCTTCTTCTTCTTCTTCTTCCCTCTAAGTGAACTAAGGATAATAGTGATACCAAAAAATGCTCAATAATAGAACTAATCGAATGCAATTTACTAATGTTCTAGAGTATAAGGTTGGTATAAATATACAACACAATACGATCAAAATATTGATGGAATTCCTTTCATCAACAACTTCCCAACAAAAAAATAATTTGAAGCATTATCATCATTATCAATTACCATGTCCACAATATTTTCAAGTTCAACATACAACATAACCTATATAAACATCTTGTAGCGACCCATAAAAAAACTCCTAAATTTTATGTATTTTCATGCTATAAAGTGACATGATTTTTTTAAAAAAAAAACTATCATAAAAGTTAATGAGCATTAATAAAAAAGGATGTAATTAAGAATTTTCTAAAACATTTGCGAACAAATTGATTCTATTATACATTTGAGATCCAATTAAGAATGAGTATATAGATTAGGTTCTCAATTGAGATTACTTATAATATTTTTATTTTCACTATTTTATTTGTTTTCTAATTTTTATGAACCAACTTTAAAGCTATCTCATTCCAATATATTGTATATATGTCTTGCATGAATTATAACATTAGGAGATTTACATAAGGTTCATTCCTCCTAAATCTAATTGTAATATAATATCATTAGCTATATTACTCATTTACTTCTAATATTTTTTTTTTTTTTGCATTTGTGATTGGGAGATTAAATTTATAATCTCTCTTTTAATAAGGGTTCTTTCTATCTTTTTGACACCCTATCATTTTTCCTTTTATCTCTCTCAATCAAGTATTCACAAGATTACTGAGTTAATTGCACACATAAATACGCCCATACAAATAAATATAAGTAGCAACTGAATAGTATTAAGAATAAACCTAACACCCACACAAATTAAAAGAGATATGATGAAAATGATTTCCTATACTTCAGCTATATGATCTATCATGTATGTGATTTTATGTACATGATTAGATGTATTTTATACTTTAAGCATAATGAGTACATACCAATCTAATCTAGGTGAGATTCACTAGAAGATGCTTAAAAATATTATTAAGTACTTAAGAATAACTAAAAATGTATTTCTAGTCTTTGGAGGAAATGAATTAGAAGTTCATGGTTTTTTAGATGCTAGTTTTCAATTAGATATTGATTATAGAAAATCTTAGTTATGATATTTTGTTACTCTATGTCATAATCCATTTTTTTGGGTTATTTAACAAGTTCAATTTTTTTTCAAAATAAAAAAATAAAATAAAGGCTGTCGACGTGGAGAGAGCCGGTAGAGGAGGATTTCAAACATATAGAAAAATCAAGCTGTAATTTTGGATGAAATTTGAAGCCTAATTGTACCCCATTATACTCAAGATTGAAGAAACAATGCAAATTCAAGGTCAAATTAAATGACTATTGGATGAATCTGCATAAAAATTAAGTCTAAAGATATAATTAAATTTTTAATAGGCTAATTTGATTTAATCATGGGCCAAATTAAAGTTTAATCATGTTCAAGAATTAATTTAGGTCCAATTAAAGGATTTAATTAGGGGCAAGAACTTAATTATATTTTAAAAGGGTCAAATTAATTTTATTAGAGGCTTAATTGGTAAAAACTTAAGTTTGGGAGCCCAACTTGGGCTTAAATGAGAAGATTGAAATTTTAAGAGACCAAATTTAATTTATACCAAATCCATTAATTGAAATCAGAGGCAAAATCACAAAAAAATTAAAGTTTTGGGGTTAATTGTAAAAATTCACAGCTAAGAACCAATCTGCAAAAGATGTCAAACTATATTGACCCAATTGATTGAAATCATAGGTGAAATTGAATAAAATTGAAAGCTTAATGGTCAATTAGGAGCTAAATTGAAGAAATACAAGACCAAGGATAAAAATAGAAAAGGCGCCGAAATCTGGAGCTAAAATTGAAGCTGTCTATGGACTAAATTGCATAAAATTTAAAGATTGAAACCAATCAGGAGTGTAAATAAGATAAATCAGAAATCAAAGGACCAAAATGAACATTACCAAAACAATATCGTTTGGGTTATTGTTCACCTTCTTCAATTTTCTCTAAAATGACAGCTTATGGAGGCTACTTTGCAGGTGTATTTAATGTCATTAATCTCCACTAAATTTGACAACACTAACACCAAAATGATCACCTGATATTTCTCTATATCCTACTATGGTCCATTCAGGCCGATTGACAACACAACGGTTGTGGCGTAGGCCTAAAAAGGACAACTCAGGCAGCTTTTAACTGCCAAATTTGACAGTTCATGATGTCTACTTTGAACTAACAATTAAGATATTTCCTAGCCGAATAAGGGTCAAGATTGGGCCCTATTAAAGACAAAACATCCCTCTTCCACCCCGTATAAATAGGGGTGGATTTCATGGCATGAGGAGGAAGAAAATCAGGTCCAAAGTCAATAAAAAATCAACTTCTTCCCCCTATTTCTGCTGTTAGGTGATAGTTCTCTATTTTCTCTCTATCTCCACCACCACCACCACCACCTCTTACATCTGCCAAAGGCAACCACTAATAGACTAGCTCCTCCCCCAGCACCTTTGTGGTCCAATGATAAAAACCGCCAACACAACCACCACGAGCTTCCCCTCTTCTTTGCAAGTTCTACTTCTTCCTCTTCTAGCTGCAACTAGCACTAGCAACCGACTTCACCACCTTTAGCCACATCGTGAATAGTAGAGAGTGAACTCTTCACTATTCCTAATCAATTACATTGAAGCAATTGTGCCAACCGACTAAGGAGTTTACACATTTTTACACAATATATACTCTAGACACATGAGTGTGTAAGAAATTCTTGAGGAGAATTGATCCCTAAAGAGTTAGAAAGCTTGCAAACTCCTAGGGGAGTTCCTATGTGAACTGTTAGCAATAAGATATTCTAGTTAAGCTACTACGGTAGGAGATATAACATTGTTCATTATCTCAACAAGTAAGGTAGTATAAACATAAAGGGTTTGTGGTAAGAGATACTCCCTTTGTAATTTTTCAAACTACTGAAAAATTGTTTATCTTGTGTTTGGCTACTTTAGAGGGTTTTTTTATATGTTGAAGAGTTCTTCAAAAGGTTTTTTTCTTTGTAACCAAATATCTTGTACATCTAAGTTTTATGTATTTTATATTAATTGGGTTACTGATCAATGTTTGCAAATTGTTATCAGATCATTTGTTAATGGATAGTAAACAGGAAAAACAATTTTGAAGTGGTATCATAACATGTTGACTCTATAGGTGTGAGATATATTTTTTTCTAATTGAAAATGTCAACATTCACCACCATAATTCAATGGTGAGAACTATGCCTACTAGAAGGTTAGAATGAAAGCCTTTCTCAAATCACCTGATGAGAATGTATGGCACTTAGTAGAGCAAGGGTGGATCAAACCTAATACTCCTTTTGCTGAATAGACCAAAGATGATGTTGCTAATTGTAAATGGAATAACAAAAACTTGAATGGTATATTTATGGTAGTTTCTCCTGATGAGTTTAAAAGAATCTCTATGTATGAAACAACCAATGAAGTTTAGGATATTCTTAAAGTTACTCATGAGAGAACTAAAACAGTGAAAAATTCTAAATTCTAAATGTTAACCTCAAATTTTAAGGAAATTAGAATGTTGGAAGATGAGTCTTTTTATGAGTTTTATGCTAAACTTAATGACATTGTGAATTTCATATTCAATCTAGGAGTTAAAGTGGATGATGCAGGAATTGTAAGAAAGATCCTATGATCCTTACCTAAAAGGTTTCGGCTAAAAGTAACAGCTATTAAAGAAAGCAAGGATCTTGATACTATACATGTTGAATTTACATTGCCTAAGCAAAGGAAAGGTAAGCCCATTTCACTTAAATCTTCTAAGGAAAAATATGACTTCTCTTCTTATGATGATCTTAATAATAAAGATATAGCTCTCATAGTTAAGAAATTTAAAAAATTCATGTTTAAGAAAAGTAATATTGATAAAGGCAAAAAGGTCAATGATTTTGTCAAAATAAATGAATCAGAAAGATTTAAGTGTTTTGAATGTTCAAAATATAGTCATTTAAGAAATGAATGTCCTAATTTCAAAAGAAATAAAGGAAAAGCTCTTAATGTTACCTTAAGTGATGAATCTTAAAATTTTAACTCATCTGATAATGAATTTTCTTTTGTTGCTCTTTCTGATCCTGTTAATAGATCTACTAACATGATAGAAACTGTTGAGAAATCATATGGTTCTAACACAAATCAGACTGTTAATAATTTTAGTGATTTAAATATTACTTATGTTGTTGATGATCATGAACTAATCTTGCAGGAAGCTTATGATGATTTGTGTGAAAAGTTGTGAAAGTCAAGAAATTGAACAAGAAATTATTTAATAAACTAAAATATATGAAGAATAAGAAGAAAAATCTAGCAAAAGCTCTAAAACAATTAAAAGTAGAGATATCTAGATCTCTCACGAAAATCAAAGCACTTGAGAATGAGCTGATTATATGAAAACAATCACAAAAATTGTCAGCAACATAAAAACTTGATGAATTGTTGAAAGCTCAAAGGGTAACTACTGATCATACATGATTATGATACATGACACATGAGAATTCCATTAATAATATGTTTGTACCCTCCTCCTCCATAGGAATTATCTTTGTAAAAAGTGAGGGACCTTTCATGCTTGAAAAAAAATCAAATAACATAAAAAAATATAAGTTGAAAGATAAGTTTATTACTACCTATAAAGATTATGGAATTAAGGCACATCTAAAAAAAATTGTTTTGATCTAGGAAACAGATTTGAGAGTAAAATCAAAATCTAGGCAAGACTGGATGATCTTGATCTTTGAAATCAACACCTTGGTCATATTGATTTTAGAGATTTTTCAAAAAGAATTAAAAAGGAAGTTGTATGAGGACTACCAAATCTGCAAACAGTCAGGACAATGGTGTGTGGAGCATGTCAGAAAGGAAAACAAATTAAAGTTCAACACAAAAAGATTGCTAACATTTTGACATTAAAACCATTTGAATTATTGCATATTTATCTAATGGGTACAACTCAAACAGAGAGTCTTGGTGGAAAGAAGTATTTCATGATCATTGTAGATGATTGTATATTTAAGATATATTTGAGCTATACTATTAAAAGATAAATTTGAATCTTTTAACGTTGTAAGGAAATTGATTAGGACAATTATAGACATAAAAAGATCTTTATATCTCTAGAATTTATAGTGATCATAAGAAATAATTTGAGAATACTAACTTTTTATATTTTTATGAAGAACAGGGTTTACATATAAAATGCTCTACTCCAATCACTCCTCAACAAAATAGTGTAGTTAAGAGGAAGAATAAAGATATATAAGAAATGGCTCGGACAATACTGAATGGTAAGTGACACGACCAAAATATTGATGTCTTTTCCCAAGTGTACGAGTGTTGAAGCAATAAATAACCCGGCAAGACCGTGGTCAAACTACAGGGAGGTTAACTGTATAAATTATAAATAATAATAATAATGATGATTTAAAGAGGACTTTGAGATGTAAGATTAATGTGAAGATTAAATAATGATAAAAATAATTGTTAATGTTAGAGGATCCACTAATGGTATTTCAAATAAGTATAGTATAAACTCTTTTTATTACTCAACTGGAAATCACACACAAAACAGGTTCCAATCAGATTATAAATTGTTAACATGATTACATTAGTTATCTTATTCGAATAATGCTAATACTTGTAAATGTTGTCAGGTATTCATAATTATAACTTATGTTAACAACAAGTCAAGTTTCTTTCATAGCACAAGTGTCGGTTATACCATACGGTTAGGCTGTAAAAGTGCCAAGTATTTGTTGTACCAAGGGTTATACAATATAAATCTAGATTAACCATTTAACAAGCAAAGTATTAAGAGTGAATAAAATAACAAATACAAAACATGTTAGTATCAAACATTAAGGTCCATGTTGAGTTTATACTATACTTTTTCTTACACCATTAGTGTAACCTTTTCTCCTTGACATAATAAACTTAACTAAAAATAATGAAAGAAAGAAACATAAATAAACAAGATAAGAACATAAATAAGATGTAAGTTAACTAAGTAAAGGAAAGGAAATGAAAAGCATAAACAAGAGATTAATGAAAGCAAAACTTAAACATTACAAAGAAAGAGAGCAAGAACATGATCTTGATCTAAAAATAAAGATGCCTAAATGCATGGTAAATGCCTCCTTTTATAGGCCAAAATTTGGAACTATTGATTTGTTGACTAATTGTTGAATAGGTGGCCACATCTTGACTTAATGACAATCCTTATCTTCTTGTCTGAACAAAATATCATTGCTAACATCAGAATTTGAATAGATTGTCTCCATGAAAGTTTTTGGAAATTGTCTTAGCTTTCCAATAAAAAAAATTAGGTGCATTTGGACTTCTAGAACTCGAGATATGGGTTGAACACTGAACAGTGTTTGTGCTGCAGGACAAATTCAGACTTCTCTGTTGTTGCTACAATTTGAACTTGAAAATGGCCTTTTTGAATCTTAGACTCCCAGGAAAGTTTTAGGCCTATGTCTTAGCTTTCCATCCAGATAGAGCAGACTTAAATTCAAGTTCTACAGCTCCAGTTATGATTCAATAACCAAATGGTGTTCTAGTTTGGACTGAACCAGCATCTCTTTTCTAAGCTTGACCATCTTTTTGTCCTTTCATTTCAGTACTTAAACTCATCAATTAATCCTTTCATTTATGTGATAGGCCTGCATTTAAGGTGAAAATTTACCATAAATTAAAGGTATCTTATATTATTAGACATGTTATTATAAAACATGATCTAGTTAAGGTGTTATTGATACTTTAAGTGTAAAATAATGATATAAAACCTTGATAAAAATACACTTTTAAGTATTAATCAGTAAGAAAGTTGCAATATACTTTTGGGAGGAAGTTGTCAACATAACTACCCATATTTTAAATCATGTTGTATTTAGACCATGTACAAAAATACCCCTTATGGTTAGTGGAATAACAAGAAGCCTACAGTTAAATACTTTAGAGTGTTTGAAAGTTTTTGCTACACCTTGAGAGATCGAGAAAACTTATATAAGTTTGATAATTAGAGTGATGAAGGAATGTTTCTTAGATATTTATCACTCAATAAAGCCTATAGAGTCTATAATCTATGGACTAAAACTGTCATGGAAACAATTAATGTGGTTATTGATAACAATATAAAGGAATATATTAGGAACAATCTTAATAATATGTTTGAAGCAGCATAAAAAACCTTATATGAATAGGATGAACATTATGAGGAAGGAAGTTCTATACACATGTTTGAACAGTCCTAAGAAAAAGAACCTTCCTCAAGGATAAAGCACAAACATCCTAAGAAGAACATAATTGGGAAAATAGATGAAGGTATAAGGTTGAGAAAAAGAATTATTTACCAAGTTTTATATATGTATTATTTGTCATAGGTTAAACCTAAAAAGGTTGAAAAAGCTCTACAAGATGAAAGTTGGATCAATTCCATGTATGAGGAACTAAATTAGTTCAGTAGAAATGATGTATAAAAGAGTTGGTTCCATGTCCTCATAGTCACTATATAATTGGAACCAAGTGGACCTTCAAGAACAAATCAGGTGAGCATAGAACAATTATAAAAAAAATAAAGCAAGACTGTTGGCACAAGGATACTCAAAAGTCGAAGGAATCAATTTCGATGAAACATTTGCACCAGTAGCTCATTTGGAGTTTGTTTGCATATTGCTTGGATTTACTTATCACCAGAACTTCAAACTATACCAAATGGATATGAAGAGTGATTTCCTGAATGAGATTTTACAAGAAGAGGTATATATAGAACAATATAAAGGTTTTACTAATTATTTATTTTCTGATCATGTGTATAAATTAAAGAAAATCCTTAATGGTTTAAAACAAACATCACTAACCTGGTTTGCATGGTTAACAAAATACATGTTAGATAACTATTTTCAAAGAGGTTATGTTATTAAGACACTCTTTATAAGAAAAACAAGTAAGGAAATACTCATTGTTTAGATTTATACTATTGACATTGTGTTATGAGCTGCTCATGATTCACTCTCTCATGGGTTTGTTAATGAGATGAAATCTCACTAATCTGGTTTGAATGGTTAACAAAATACATGTTAGATAATTGTTTTCAAAGAGGTCATGCTATTAGGACACTCTTTATAAGAAAAACAAGTAAGGAATTACTCGTTTAGATTTATATTGTTGACATTGTGTTATGAGCTACTCATGATTCACTCTCTCATGGGTTTGCTAATGAGATGAAATCTGAATTTGAGATGAGCACGATTGATGAGTCAAACTTATTTTTTGGTTATGATAATGGAATATTTATTTCTTAATCAATGAATACATGAGATATGGTTAAGAAGTTTGGTAAAAGGTAAAAGTCATGCTCAAACCCTCATGAGAACTTCTATCAAGATTAGTTCAGACCTTATAAGTAAGTATGTTGATTCCACACTTTATAAAAGCATGATAGGAAGTTTGCTTTATATAATTGCAACCAAACCTAATATTATTTTTCGTGTTGGTATGTGTGCTAGATTAAAGTCTAATCCATAAGAATCATACTTTATTACAGTAAAAAGAATCTTGAAATACTTAAGTGACACATCTGATTATGGTATTTGGTATTCAAAAGACTCGAATTTGAGTTTGGTATGTTACTCAAATGTTGATTGGGTTAGTAACGTTGATGATAGAAAAAACATAACAGGAGGCTATTTTTATGTTGGTGGAAATTTGACAGCATGGATGAGCTAGAAATAGAATTCAATTTCATTATCCACTATTGAAGCTGAATACATTGTTTTTGGAAGTTGTTGCACACAACTTCTTTGGATGAAAAAGATTTTATAGGATTATGATTTTACTCAAGATACTTTGATTGTTTATTATTATAATTCTAGTGCCATTAGTATCTCTAATAATTCAAAATTCATAAACCAAGCATATTGACATAAGGCATCATTTTATTTGACACTTGGTTAAATAAAAAATTATGACATTAGAACATGTTAAGACTGAACATCAATTGTCAATTATGAAGATGACAAAGAAAGGTTTTATGAATGAAGATTGACCTTTGAGGTAAGAATGACAAAGAAACGTTTGACAAAATGATATGTTTATCTCACTCACACACTTACATCCTTATTTGATTAAAAAATGAGATATGCTTTTATGAATAAAGATTGACCTTTGAGGTAAGTATCTCTTTTCAAAATTGTCGATTATGAGTGTTTATAAGCTAAATATTGGATTACCTTATTAAGGTCTATATCTTTTTCCTTAGTGTACAAATTAATACACATATGAATATAATGATAGATGATATAGCTATTTTTTTTAATGCTTAATTGTTTTAAAGAAGGTTATTGGCTAGTCAAAAAAGGTCTTTAAATAACAAAATAACATGTTTTAATGCGGAGAAGCCAATGGTACTTATTAATAAAAGAAAAGAAATATGATTTGATATGACAACGTCTTTTTCAAATATTGACTTATTATTTCTATTTTCGCAAATCATAAAAGTCAAATCAGTTCTTTTTTTCTGTCACCTGGATTTAAAAGTCCATGTTTTGCCAATTTCTAAGGCAAAATCATTTGTCTCTTTTCTCTCTTGATATACTATATATCTCTTGAATAGTCATTCAAATTTTTCTCTTCAATATTACATTCTAAATCATTCTAGAAAAATGGTAAGAAGTTTGAATCTTGATCCAATAAAAAAAAACATGTTGATTTGATCTTATGTAATGTTGAAATTGAAGTTTCTTGAAATCCTTATTGATGAATGTTGTGTTAATTTATGTAGGGTTAGTATAAGATGAAAGCATAAAAAAAAAACCTAAACCATCTTCATCAAGATCCTCAAATGAACAAGAGTAGAAAACCTCATCTTATAAGAAAACCCTTGTTTACCTTTCCAAGATTTAAAAGACTGATGAGAAAGACAAGGGAATGGCTAGTTCATCAAAACTTGGAACACATTTGGCCAAGATGGAGCATTTCACCTTACCTAAGGCAAAAAAAAACATATAGGACAAATTCTCAATAAAGAATTTATTAGAAGAACATGAGGTATCCATAAGAGATTTATATAATATTATATTTGCTTTCATTGAAGAGATTTTTAGGAAAAGAAAATGGAAAAAATTTACTAAAGGGACACCTATTCCATATATAGAAATTCTAAGGGAATTTTATGCTAACTATGAACCATTTGACTTAGATGACAAGTCAATCACTTTCAAAGAAAGGGATCAAACCCTCACCTTGTTCCCCTATATCATTAGAGACTTTTATGGCTTGCCTAAGGTTAGTAATTTGAGTTTTCCTTATAAAACAATTGGGATACCATCCAAAACCTAAATGAGTGATCTTTTTATAGGACCTAAATGGATTGCCAATTCACTAAGGTTACCTATAACGTCGATGATAGCATCCAATAAACTGTTAGGAAAAATTATCCTAACAAACTTGTGGCCAATTGCTAGACATACAAAACTGACAATTGAAAAAACCCAATTCATGTCTGTAATTATGACTGATGTACCCATTGATCTAGGTACACATTTTATAAATATGATTAAAAAAGCATTCTTTAACAAGGAATGAAGTCTGCCTTTTAGGGGTCAAATCACTAGAGTAGCTAATCTAACTAAGGTTCCCTTATGAGATGTTAAAACCATAGTAACAATATTTGGCAAAATTCATACTATAATTATTGTGAAATCTAAAACTATGGTTAGCAAGAAAAGACCTTTTGCTAACGAGTCAACTTCATATTAACTAGACTCACCATCAACTATCTCATTACTTCCAATAATTATAGAGGAATTACAGTCTTTAACCAACACGTTTGATAGTTTTATAAGAAGGTAGGATCAAAAAGCCGAAGAAGTTGACGAGCTACTCTCTAATATCCAACAAGATGTGGTACATGTTAATGACATGCTTGTATAATTAGGGTTAGATGTTGAGAAAATCCATCATACAGTTGTGGGAGATGATGATAATGTGAACCTTGATTAGTGCCAAATCAAGGGGGAGATGAGTTAATGGAATGTATGATTATGATAGCTTATAGTCCTTTATAATGGTTATGGTCGACATTTAATTGCTACTTTGTTTTATTCCTACTGATTTTTAGGTCTTGAATTGATTTTAATGGTTTGTAATATTTTGGATAAGCATATAAAATTTTATGTTATGGCTATATGCAACATTTTTAATCTAAAGTTCATGCATATGCATTATTATTTGAATAATTATTTAAAATTTTTGCATAAAAGTACCTTTTGAGTATGTTATCAACTGTTAGCATGATACAAATTATGAACTATTAAGAAGACTGACAATTGTTCATATGCTAATTAATTGTGTCTACAAGAATTTTTGTTAGATCTTAACTTAATGCTTACAAATTCTTTTTTTTTTTTTGTGTTTTGTCACAAATCAAGCCAAATATAGAGATTATAAATGTAGTTTTGTTGGCTTAAATTAGTGAAGATCTTTTTACAAGTGGTAAAACGATAATTTATTTAAGATGAAGTTTACATAGATCTTTTTTGTGATTATCTAATTAGTTTAGTTAATATAAGAGATAAGTTTAGATCGATAGAGAAGAAAACGTTATCCAAAGATAACTTTATTAGTGTTTTTGTAAAACATGTTACTAGTATATTACCAATATAACATACTAGGAAGCTTGAAGATTATTTATATCCTTATCATATGAGACATGTATATAAGGAAGGTTAATTCTGAAGAAAAAGGTGCTTCAGAGGTGAGTTTCAGAATATAAGAGCATCAATTACATCGAAGCAAGTATGCTGACCAGTTATGTTTACATAGAGTTACACAACATAACTTTTGACATACGAGGAGTGTGTAAGCAATTCTTGAGGAGAATTGGTTCCTAAAGAGTTTGAGAGCATGCTGACTCCAACGAGAAGTTCATGTGTGAATTGTTAGCAGCTGTATGTTCTAGTTAGGATGATAATAGTTTGAAGATCATCAGGTGTATTGGTAAGCTACTGCAGAAGAAGATATAATGTGGTTCACTATCTTAAAAAGTAAGGTAGTATAGATGCAAAGGGTTTATGGTCAGATCATTTAAATTTTCTTTATTTTATATTTATTTTATTATTGATTAGTGTTTACAAAATGTTATCAGATCATTTGTTAACATGTAGTAAACAAGAAAATGGACTTTCACATTGTTCCATAAAAGTATTTACTATGCCATCAACATATATAGTTTTATTGGATTATATTTCCATATAAAAATATCAAATCCTTACAAAACTACTTTGAACCTTTAGTTTTTAGAAGTTCGGTTGCATTACATGCTCATCTTGCACATCCTCATATTTAAGTTCATTTGTACTAAATCATTGAATTCAAACTAAAGAAACATGATGTAGTGCATGACTAGTTAGATGGCTCGCGCTATGCCGCGAAATAAATTTTTTGCATAAAAATTATATATAAAAAAAGTTAAGATCCAAGAGCGTTAGGTTTATCTACAAAGTTAAACCCAAAAACCTTGGGTCTGACTGCAATGTCTAACCCAAGAGTAATATTTATAATATTAATTATAATACCAATAATAATATTTTCAATATTAATAATAATATTAAACTTGCATAACCCAAGTTTAAGCAGGTCTGCGTACAACGCCAGGCCCTAAAGCTTTGGATGTGAGTTTGACTAAAAGACCATGTCATGAAAATATGATAACTAAATAGAAAAAAATAAATATTACAGAATGAAATAAATAAAAAAAACCTTAAGTTATCTTACCTCAAGGAAGCTACTGTTTGTTTGTTTTAACTT
>Ga0325411_1004989_pt1 | contig 14780 bp, 10 predicted proteins | sample PopdelMetagenome_13_FD_206181 | JGI IMG/M metagenome (GOLD analysis project Ga0325411, IMG submission 206181) | Populus deltoides microbial communities from Bellville, Georgia, United States - Xylem-PdIQD-R4 | ecosystem: Host-associated > Plants > Phyllosphere > Stem > Wood/Secondary xylem... | reverse complement strand
CTAATTGTACCTCATTATTCCAAAAAATAGAAAAGCAATGCAAATCCAAGGTCAAATTACATTATTATTCGATGAATTTGTATAAGAATTAAGTCTATGGACATAATTAAATTTTTAAGAGGCCAATATGATTTAATCATAGGCCAAATTGAATTTTAATTATGTTTAAGAATTAATTTTGGTCCTATTGAAGGATTTAATTAAGTGCAAGGACTTAACTATACTTTAAAATGGTCAAATTAATTTTATTAGGGGCTTAATTGGTGAAAAATTAAGTTTGAGAGCCCAATTTAGGCTTAATTAAAAAGATTGAAATTTTAAGAGATCAAATTTAATTTTTACCAAGTTAATTTATTGAAATCAGAGGCAAAATTGCAAAAACAATTAAAGTTTTGGGGCCATTTAGGGGTCAAATTAAAGATTTTTGCAACCAATGACTATTTTGCAAAAGACACCAAACTATAAGGGATTAATTGACAAAGTCTGGGGCTGCAATTGAAAGTTTAATGGTCAATTAGGGATTAAATTGCATAAATCCAAAATTAAGGATCAAAGTGCAAAAGACACGTAAATCTGGGGTTCAAATTGAAGTTCATCAGGGGCTTAATCGCATTAAATCGAAATTTTAGGGTCAATTAGGGGTATAATTGCACAAAAGTGTAAGCTGGAGGACTAAATTGAAGATCAGCAAATAATCTCTAATTCAACCCAAAACTGCGCCGTTTGGATTATTTAAAAAAAAAAAAACCAGACGACGCGTTGTCTGGTCACTGTTCATTGTCTTCCCTATTTTGCCCGAAAATGTTGCCCGAGTGGCTACTTTTTAGGTGCATTTAATGCCTCATATGTCCACCAAAATTAACAACACGTGAACTAAAATAGTCACCTGACATCCCTCTATCCTCGAGTATAGTCCACTCATGCATATTATCATCAAAACGGCCCTGGTGCCGGCCTAAAGTAGCTAACTTATGCAACCTTAAATTGTTAGATTTGACAGTTCATGATGCCTACTTTGAACTAATGGTTGGGATCTTTACCAACCGAATCAAGGCTGAAAGGTTTTCCCTGTGAAGACAAGATTACCCTCTTCCAACCCCTATAAATAGAGGTGGATTTCATGGTTTGAGCAGGAAAAAAATTAGGTCCGAATTCGGCCAAAAAACCAGCCTCGCTCCACTGTTTTTTTCTTTTTCTACCGTCTCTCTCTCTCTTCACCATTCTAGCCTCTAAGCAACGCTACCACCAGCTCATTCGTTACCAACTCCACCACAGGTAGCTACCCCAACCACCGTCCGACCACTTGGAGCCACCGCTGCTCCCTTTCGCTCTCTTGCAAACCTGTTTCATCTTTCTTCCTTCTCTGTCACCACAACCTCAACAGCAGCACTAACAGCAACCACCCTTCCCAACAACTTTCATCTATACCAGTAATAGTAGAGGCGACGACTCTTTCCTCAGCTACTCCAATCGTAAGCAACCCGAACATCGACCACTGTTGTTACTCATTTTTGGACCCCTCGTGCTGAGGATGGTGTGTATCTCTCTTAAACCAAATGCAAGAGTTTAGTTCATGGTTGTTGAAAAGCAGAGAAGAACGAATTTTTTTTTTCAAAAATTATTTCAAGTGTCTTCTGCTCTCTGTATCATTCCCCCTTTACTGCCAAAATCGTCAGGATTCTTAGACTAATTAGGAGTCTTTATAATGCTAAATTCATTCCTTCTTCATTTGATCTTTAAGGATAGATAAATCCCTAAAAAATTGTACTAAAAATTGATTCTGTTTATTGTCACAATTATGTTTGTAAATCAACTCTGTTTTAACTTCGACTTTGATTCTGACTTGGTTTCGTGCAATATCCGACCATCCAAATTATATTTTGTCATTCATGATGTTGTAACCCAATTTTGCCCCATTGGCTTTTTAATTTATTTTTACAGGGTTTAAAATGTAAAATTAAAATATCAGAGATTTATTTCGATGAAAAATGTGATTTGTCAGCTTGCGTGAAAACTAGGGACTAAAATGTGCTTTTGTCATTCTATCCTTATCTTCAAAATAATCCATATCTTCAAGATAATCCGTATCTTCAAGATAATGATAGTTATTCGCCTTGAATTTGATTCTTATTCAAATTCAAACTTCAAAGAAGAGAAGGAGTTTGAATAACTTTATTTCTCACACGTGATGGGCCTCTTGCACTATAAATACAGATCCTAGTGCATGTGAAAAAGGGAAAGAAGAAAAACCCTAGAGAGGTCATTACAAGAAACCCTAGAAGAAAAATTGTTAGAAGAAAAAAAAGAAAACACATCACTAATGTTGCTATCCAATTTTTGACCCATGTTTTAATAATTTTTCAAAAATAAAAAAATAAAAAAATAAAAATAGAAATAAAAAATAAGGGTTTACATGTGGTGATAACATAGAACATCAGAGCTAATATTAAAGAAGCAATATGTCAAGGAGATAATTACTGAATCATATATAATTACTGCAATATAAAATACCATAGATATATGATTTGATTCGTATTGGTTACGGAAAATAATCACTGCAATATAAAATACCATATATATAGGATTTGTTGGTGCTGGTTATAGAAGACAATCTCTACAATAATTATTGCAATATTTCATTAAATAACACATGCAAAGATTTTCTACATAAGTGAACCTCCAGCCATATAAAAAGGAGAAGAGAAAAATTTACAAAAGAAAAATAATTACAAAAAATTAGATCATCCACAAAACCCTAAACCCATCCAGGCGCCGGCTATACACCCTCCTTTGAAAAAAAAGAGCCGCAGCCCAAGGAAGTCCTCTGCCACACCAAGCTGCCGGACACAAGCCCCCCCTCTTCCAGCCGACACTCTCCCTTTCTTCTCCCTCACCAGATTTCCCCTCAACTGACCAAAGAGCACATCAGCCCCTCCCTTTGAAGAAACTAAAGATCTCTCTCTAGCCACACACTGTCCCCTCTCCCTCTCATCAACAGCCCACCATTTTCCTCCTCAGCCAATCGATCTTCCCTCTCTCACCCGAACAGCCCTGCCCACTGCAACTCCTCATCTCCTGCACTCTTCCCGCTCACTGGCTATTTCCTCAGCAACAGCAACACCAAAAATTAACATGACAGTGCTGCAAGCTTCAGCAACTTCAGCCTCTACATTGTAACCATCAGCAACAACGCTGGTAACCAACTCGTCCAGCAACTTCTCTTAAGACCAGCCAAAACCGTGAGCCACAAGATTCTAACGTATATTAGAATTACACTTCTTCTAACTTATTTGTTCTGTACATATCCTGATGTATATATAGTATTACATTAACAGCTTCTAATGTATATATTGGTGTAGCTAGTAACAGCTGTTGATTTTGAATGTATAGAATCATATCTTCAAATCATTTATCTGCTGCTGCTTTCATGGAGGATAAGTTGCTGCTGCTGTAATCACGGGTGTATCAGATTCCTGTTCTTCATAGGATTGTTTGGTGTGATCCTTTACAGTCTCTGTCACTGCATTCACGGGTGGATCAGTATCTTCACCCTTGAATTCAGTAACCATTACTTGATCTTCTACACGCCCCCTCAATCTGGAGGGTAGGTCACAGACATTCAGATTGTGTTGATCCTCTTTGAATTTAATTGGTGGCAAAGGCTTGGTAAGGGCGTCGGCTAACTGATCTTTGCTGGAGATAAACTGAACCACAAGTTCCTTGTTGTAAACTTGGTCACGGACGAAATGAACATCAATCTCAATGTGTTTGGTTCTTGCATGAAATTTAGGATTGGACGTGAGGTAAATTGCACCAATATTATCACACCACAAGGTTGGGCTATGCTGCGGGGGCAGACCGAGTGCACGAAGTATGGATTTGAACCAGATGAGTTCTGCAGCAGCATTGGCAATTGCTTTATACTCAACTTCTGTGCTGCTGCGTGCTACTATTGGTTGTTGTTTGCAACTCCAAGAAACTAAGTTGGAACCCATGTAAATATAGTAAGCACCAACTGATCTGCGATCATCTCTGTCGGCGGCCCAGTCAGAATCAGAGAATGCCTGCAAGGTGAAATTAACATTGCTGGTGATGAACAAACCTGTTGAAATAGAGTGCTTGAGGTAGCGAAGGATAAGCTTGACAGCCTGCCAATAAGTGTCCAGAGGATTGTGCATAAACTTGCTCACTTTATGAACAACAAATGCTAAATCAGGTCTCGTAAAAGCCAAATACTGCATGCTACCTACTATACTATGATAAAGGCTGATGTCTTTAAATGGAGTACCATCAGTAGAAGTAAGTCGACAGTTGGATGCCATGGGACTGATGCAGGGTTTAGCATTCTCCATCTTGCTTCTTCTAAGCAAATCAGCAATATATTTGCATTGAGTCAAGTACATGCCATCTGTGCACCAAAGTGCTTCAACACCAAGAAAATAAAGTGATTTGTGCAGTTTGCACACATGGTTGGGATACTGAGGATGAACATAGCCTTGTGGTTGAAGCATAAACATATTTTCATGCAAGAAAGCATTTTGCACATCCAACTGTTTGATAGGCCACTTATATGTTACTGCAATAGAAATTACTAACCGAATAGGGGCATGTTTGATGACCGGGTTGAATGTTTCAGAGAAATCAACCCCCTCTCGCTGGTGAAATCCTTTAGCTACTAGATGAGCCTTGTAACGCTCAATAGCTCCATCTGCCTTTCTTTTTATTTTGTAAATCCATCGGCAGCCAACAATATTTGCATGTGTGGGAGGTGAGACCAAGGACCAGGTGCCATTGTGAATTAATGCTGAGAATTCTTGATTCATGGCCTCTCGCAAATGCACAGATTTGGAGGCTTGACTGTATGATGTTTGTTCTGTTTCTGTGGAGTGTGTTAGAGGCGGAGCCTAATCTATTTCTGCAGGAATCAACATAAGAGGTGCAGATGGTGTGCATGTAGTAATATGGTTAGGATGCAACTCTATGGGACATGGGAATTGTGGCACAGTGATGTGGTGAAGAAGAGAAACAGACGTGGAAGGAGAAGGTTGATCACTCACGGAGACAATGGGTTGTGAGGGAAAAGAGTTTCATCGAATATAACATTGCGAGAAACATAGATTTTACCCGTAGAGAGATCTAGACACTTGTACCCTTGATGACAAAGACTATAACCAGTGAAAATACAGGTTTTGGATCTGAAATTGAGTTTATTTCTGTTATATGGTCTTAAGTTTGGCCAGCAGGCACAACCAAATACACGTAGAAAACGATAATCAGGGATCCTACTATGAAGAATTTCAAAGGGAGACTTGTGGTGTAAAACAGGTGTTGGAAGTCTGTTTATGATATAGGTAGCGGTGTGAAATGCATCTTCCCAATATATCATAGGTAAATGCGAATGAGCTAACAAGCTCAAACCAACTTCGACAATGTGTCGATGTTTGCGTTCAATAGAGCCATTTTGTTGGTGAGTGTGCGGGCAAGCTAGGCGATGATTAATACCATTTTGGTGAAAATAAGTGTTTAGTCGTCGATACTCCCCACCCTAATCTGATTGAATTGCTTTTATTTTTCTGTCAAACTGTTTTTCAACATAAGTCTGAAAATTTAAAAAGATACGTTCAACATCAGATTTAAGGTGAATAGGAAATAACCAAAGAAACTTGGAATAATCATTAAGAAAGCTAACATAATATTTAGCACCGGTTGTGGAAGGCACCGATGGAGGTCCCCACACATTGGTGAAAATTAAATCCAAAGGGTGCAACAAAATAGAAGTAGAATTTTTAAAAGGCAAATCATGGCTTTTTGCCATTTGACATTCAGGGCACACATTGTGTGTTTTATTTTTCTCTACGGGAAAAGAAAGAAGGAATAAAACTTGATTGACCACTGGAGCAGAGGCATGGCCAAGTCTACGATGCCACTCATAGGAACGAACACGAGAAAAGGCTTGAGGAAGACTGGAATTATTGGTGAATTGATACAGTCCATCATGAAGATAGCCTCGATGAAGGACATTCCCCGAGTAATCCTTCACAAGAAAATAATATGAGTGAAACTCAAAATACACGTTATTGTCAACACAGAACTGGTGCACTGACAGTAAATTTTTATGTATTTCAGGAACAAGGAGAATGTTATTAAGAACAAAGGTAGAAGAGGGAGTGGAAATTTTGGAAGTTCCAGTTTTTGAGATTTGCAAACCTTGGCCATTTCCAACTTGCACACTGTCTCCACCAGCATAGTCGGATTTCTGAAGAGTCAAGTTATTAGCATCATTGGTAAAATGATGTGTGGCTCCTATATCTGCATGCCATGCAGAGTCCCATGTATGTTTGGAATTATTACGCATAGCGACTAGGCCGTGTTTTGTTGGTAGAGGAGATGCTTCCTGGTAAGATAAATCAAAATGAAAATAGCATTTCTTAGCAGAGTGTCCAATCTTACCACATATTTGGCAAACAACAGATGGTTGATCATGATTCTTGTTGCTGGAATTGTAACCACCACGACTAGCACGCCCCCTGTCACGAAAACCACCACGCCTTGGAGGGTTGTATTGTCGATATGCAATATTGGCAGAAGGTTGCTGGATGACAGGGATGAGTTGATGCCTTGACAGGCGAGCTTCAGAAGTTAGTAATAGAGAATAGATTTCCTCAAGAGTAATGTCATCAGTACGTGCTGATATAGAGGCCACAAAGCTGTCATATTCATGTTTGAGTCCTGCAAGAATATATGTTATAATATCATCATGATTCAGTGGTTGTCCAGCAACAGCTAATTCATCAGTGAGTCTTTTGATGTAATGGAAGTAATCAGTGGCTGTCTTGCTTCCTTTTGTTGCAGTTGCAAGTTGTGTGTGGATTTGCAGAATGCGCGCACGAGATCGAGAGGAGAAGGTATCATCCAACGCATTCCATACAGCCTTGGAAGATGCATAAATGACAACTTGAGCAAGAATTGGCTCAAACAGAGAAGTCATAAGAGTGCTGAGAATGAGATTATCCTGATGAACCCATTGAGAGTAGGCTGGGTTTAGACGTTCAGAGACAATAGAAGTTTCAGGGTGAGTAACAAAGATGATTTTAGGTGGTTTGGGAATGCTACCATCTATATAACCGAAGAGATCTTGTCCTTTGAAATATGGTACAAGCTGTGCTTTCCAGAGAAGGAAGTTGTCATGGTTGAGTTTGACAGTAGCAATAGAAGGCATGGAGATGACAGAAGAGTGGGGTGGAGTTGCAGGAGAATTTGAGGAAGACATTTAGACGTTAGTCTTTTGATGCTCTAATACCATATAGGAAAATACAAACAGATCGTGTATATTAGAATTACACTTCTTCTAACTTATTTGTTCTGTACATATCCTGATGTATATATAGTATTACATTAACAGCTTCTAACGTATATATTGGTGTAGCTGGTAACAGCTATTGATTTTGAATGCATAGAATCATATCTTCAAATCATTTATCTGCTGCTGCTTTCACGGAGGATAAGTTGCTGCTGCTGTAATCACAGGTGTATCAGATTCATGTTCTTCATTGGATTATTTGGTGTGATCCTTTACAGTCTCTGTCATTGTATTCACGGGTGGATCAGTATCTTCACCCTTGAATTCAGTAACCATTACTTGATCTTCTACAAAGACCAGCCAAAACCGTGAGCCACAAGTAGCGTCAGGAGCTCTGCTTCACATTCCAAACAGACAGCTCTTCTCTGAGTCCTGCACCAGTACGTAGCCATCTCCAGCTTCAACAGCGGCGTCGTCTTCAGCTCCGGCAGCCATCGCTGACTCGCAGCCCCTCAATCACCAGGAATAGGTACTAGCCGCAGCAACAATCCAGGATGGCGACCAGTCTCATCTCTGCACCAGCAGCTGATCCCAGTCTTCTATATCTCTTCCCCATCGCGAGCAGTAGCTGTGTTTTCTTCTCTGTGCACTGAGAGCAAGAACCAGCAGGAGCGCGGTCATCACCAGTTGCAATTCCTCAGCCACTTTGAGCAGCAATAAGCAAGAACAGCACAGTAGCCGGATCCTTCCTCCCAGAGCAGCAAACAACAGCAATAACATGACAACAGGATATCCACCATGACCTCCATCTTCAGCATGCACCGGCACCCAAAGGCAGGGAGAAGGTGAGGACATAAGAAGAAGGTCGAACGAACGCAGACAGTGGGGAACTAAAAAAACCAGACCGCTAGCAGACCAAGTACGTAAGCCGTTTCTCTCCTTTCTCATTTCTGCATTTGCACTTCAAAGATTTGGGCACCGTGCGAAGTTAAATTAATTACCTTCGCACTGTGCAGTGCATGCGTGAGTAATTCACGCATGCAACCTGCAACAGTGCCCAACCGGGTCACTGATTTGGACCGGTGACTCGGCTAGGCCTGCAGGGTTCAGCCCAGCCACATGGGTCGAGCTAGACCCAGCCCAAAAAAAATGAGTAAATATCGTTGGTTTTCTCGTGTATTTAGTTTATGGTTTGTATTTTTTTATATTGTGGAAATACAAATTTGATATTAAAATACCCGGTTTTTCCACGAAATGTTGCAAATATATATATATGTGTCTAAAAAACCAAAAAAATGTTTTCTTGTGTGTTGCATATGGCCAATACCTTAACATGTTTTAAATGTTCTTTTTATATAAAAAAAAATATTGGAAGTTTCAAAAATGTGTTTTCGCATGAATTTCTTAAACATAATAAAATTATTTTCTTGTATTTATGGATTTTACAACATGTTTGTAAAACTCCAAAGGGTGTTGGCCAATATTCCAAAAATACAAAAATTTTATTTTGGTGGGAATTCATCTGTTATTCACCGTTAATGTTTGGATAAAGAAATCCCAAAGGGATGAATATCCAAAATATTATTGGGAATAACTTGTTATTATTCACTGTTAATGTTTGGATGAAGAAATCCTAAAGGGATGAATATCCAAAATATTATTGGGAATAACTTGTTATTATTCACCGTTAATGTTTGGATAAAGAAACCCTAAGTGGTAAATATCCAAAATAATTTTCTAGGAATAATAAGTTATCACACATCCTTGAAAGAAGCCTTGATTATAATCGAGAACATTTCAATTTTTGACTCCACGGATTACGAGTCGTGAAAGTATGAAACACTAAGGAAAAAAGAGGCTTTTAAAGCGCTCTGAATTTCCTTAGATTTCTGAAACTGTGTCCCTCCTCCTTACGATTTACGAGTTGCAACTCTTGAAATACTAAGGGAAAAATGAGCTTTTAAAGCACATTGAATCTCCTTGGATTTCTACCTATCTCATAAATCATAGGTTACAAATTTAGTCTGAATCAAAAGACCAGTTGGGGTTCTTAGCGACCAAATACTAGGTGGCGACTCCTTTATTCACAAAAAACACAAAGACCCCGAAATCAATCGAGGATCGCCGCAACGCCGCACTCCGCTTGCGAGGGTGCGACAACTAAAACAAAACGAAAAGGAAAACAATGGGGGTGACGAACCTTATACCAGTCGCCGCCCCCTTCAGCCTTTGTTTTTTTTTTTTTTTGCTTTTCTTCTTTGGTCTTAGTCTTTTCCCCATTAGACACTTTTCATTCCTCAATCCCAACCCCAGGAGCTGCAACTCCGTATCAAAAAAGAGCACATCACACAGGAGAACATCATTGTGCATAGCCTCCTCATCCTCACAAAAAAAAAAGCTTGGTGTTTCACCTTCTCCTTCCTGTCATCTTCTCCCTCAGACCAAGCTCAACAACTCCTCTCAGCAGCAACAACAACACAGTTGGTTGCCCCCAGTCATAGTAACAATAGAGTTTTATCATCATAGTCGGAGCAGCAGCAGCGTGGTTTCCTTTTCTGCAAACCGGGTCACTAGTTCTGGATTGGACCAATGACTTGACCCATTTTTTTAAGTTTTGAGATTGGGCTAAAAAAACATAATAAATTCTTTTTTTTCTTTTATCCAGATTTTGTGGATTTGTTCACTAACGTTAGAGCCAGGAATACCGTACTTTGTGGATTGCGTAATATTTACCAACGCCAGAGTTGAAAATATTCATAGACGAATATTCATTGATGCCAGAGTCGGAAATATTATAGGATGACCAATAAAAATGGAACACAAACAAACCTTTAGCAATTTAAGATAAAACCACCGATACAGCTTGCCTCAGGTAGGACGCTTAAGGGGTGATAGTATCTTCCCTTTTCGCGTAACCAGTCATGTACCATGGAATCTCTATTGACCAGTTAGGGTTCCTAGTGACTATAATACTAAGTGGCAACATCTTGAACAAGACCTTTTCCCTAAAAGAACAAGATGCCAAATATCTATTATTTTTTCATTGAGATTAAGTAATTTTAATCGGTCACCACGATGTCCGGGTGTGACAGAATGACGACTCCACTGGGACTTCTAGGACTAAGCTTTGCTATTTGTTTTTTTTTATTGCCAAAAATGTTTGTTGTACTATGTTTTTGTTTTTATGTTTGTGTTTATCAAGTTTTGTTTTGTTTTTTTGCTTTTTGTCTTTTTTGTTTTCTCTTTTTATTGTTTTAGCATGCATAATTATTCATGTTTATCTTGCATATATATTGGATATGGATCTAAGCCTTCATGCATCACTCATTTCAATTTCAAACTATATGGGTATCAACTTTAAGATAAGTGGAGGAGTAACGACACCCCAATGGCTTTAGCCTAGGTAAAGTTCCCGAAACTATCCAACTCTCACATGATTGTTTGCTCAACAACGGTCGATATGCCGAACTGGTATTACTCAGGGCCTCTATCTTCATATTGCTTGTAAACCTCATATCGACCTCTTGAGGACGATCATTAAGCATGTGAAAGACCTTTTAGACTAGATAGCAAAACTACCCTGATGCATTTAATGATTAAAGCCTATCTTTTAGGAGGATCCCTGCATAATTTCACTGAGATAAGCTTAACATGTAAGCATCTTCATTACAGGGCTTTCAACTGACATAATGGCCGCTACTCCTAAAATAATTGTTGAGTATGCACTCAAATCTGAATCATTACAAATGACTGAGAGAGACTACCTTAGACTAGATATCGGTGACATACCGCTATTCCAAGACATTAGATGCGTAATAAAAGACACCAAGAATGGGGCTGAAAGCTCAGATGACAAAAGGCTATATAGATCTCCTCTCGCCATAGCAATGCATATCGGATTTGGATCTGACCACACATCCAAAGAATAACGATCATTATGTCACCCCCAAAAGGCGAATACATACCCAATATGTCGCATTCATCTTCATGCATGTTTGAACATGCACTTATAAACCGTAATAATACTGCACTCCAGATGAAATATAGGTCCTCTATTGAAACACACCTATAACACTCGACTGCGAAAAAGACAAATGGAAAACAAAGAAAAAGCCCAGTTGGAAGCCCAACACCAAAAAAAAATGGACAGTCTTAGAGAAGAAGTTGCAAGGCTTACTAGCCTACTCGAATAGGCCTTGAGATCTAAACCTAAAGAAGAAAAATTTATAGCTTAGCCTTAACCTATGCTCATAAATCCACAGAATTTGGGGGCAAATGAGGTGTCTCAACAGGCTATGTATTCCTAATTTGCTCAACCAGCATATCCTATAAACATGTCATCTACCATTGACCTTACAATAAAGAAATCTCAAAAGAACAAGATGGTAAAAAAAGATGGCCTGGATAAATGGGCTGCCTTCGAACAAAGGTTGAGGGCATTCGAGGGAACTAGCCTACATGACCATATAAAAGCTGCCGAGATGTGTTTGGTACATAACGTAGTCATTTTTAAGAAGTTTAAGGAGCCAGAATTCATCAAATATACAAGAAATCAATGCCTTGTAACTTATCTCAAGACATACTGCAACAAAATGGTTGAGGTGGTCTATGACGAGAAACTGTTGATTCATTTCTTTCAAGACAATTTGAGTGACGTTGCCCTTACTTAATATATTCGGTTGGACAATACCAAGATAAAAAAAGTAGAAGGACTTAGTTGATGCCTTTATTAGGCAATATAAGTTCAATATGAATGTGGGCCCTGATAGGTCAAGTTTGCAAGATATGGAAAAAGACAACAAGGAGTCCATAAGAGAATACACTTATAGGTGGCGTGAGACAACCGTACATGCTAATCCATCTTTGTTGGAAAAGGAGATGATCAATTTGTTTGTCAACACATTCAAAGCACCATACTTTGAATACCTCGTCGGAAGCTCTACACAATATTTTTCAGACTTGGTTGCAATAGCTGAGAGGATTGAACAAGCCATCCTTTTGAGAAGGATTGTTCACTCGACTGAAGAGAAATGTTTCACTGGAGAAAGGAAAGAAAATGAGGTTCACAATGTCAAAGGTAGTTACAAAAATGAGAGAAAAAACTACCAAAACAAAGACACCTAGAGATCAATCATCTTGAAGACGATGCTATAGTGTAATTAGACTAAGACTAGTTTAGGCGTGACCTTAACGAACTATTGGAAATGTGCCCGTGTCGAAGAGTTCATTAGGAGAGATATGATTGGAAGATTCTATAAATTCTAATCAATGATTGCTAAATGATTTGCTCTTTCATATGTACATTGTAGCATAAGGTCTTTGTTATTGAGCTTTTTTTTCTAAAGATGTCAATGACATAATGAGTTTGTTCTTTAAATGCGTCTCTTATGTTAAGTTATATCCAAACATCCTGAAAATGGTTCTCTTTAAAAAACTCACAAATACACGTTTTGAAGCCTTACATGATCTCATAAACGCAATTCATCTTTTTTACCAAAATCAGTTTCCCATTGGAATTTTGAAAAATTGAACTTGCATTTATTTTAAAAATAAATTTGATGTTTATTTAAAATGATATTTTTGACATTCTACTTGTAGAATGACATATGAATCAAGCAACTCCTTCATTGAGGTGACTAAACTCTGAACCAAAGTGCACAAATAAAAAATAAACTTTCACCCTCACACCATGACCCTTGAGCCTTGTGCTTTAAATGTATACATAATAGTATGTAGTGGACTTGTTGTTCATAGACTCATGAAATGCATTTTTTTATGAAATTCCAAATCATCACACTAGATAAGGTCAAAGTTTATTGATCTTAAATGCTTGCGATTGAAATAAGGAAAAGCCATCTTTGTTATTCCTTTCACATTCTAAAAGAGTATATCTTTTGTCGTTCTTTTTTTAGCCTGAATAATGCTTTTTTCATGAAAAATCCCGACTAGGATCACACCTACACTGGGGGCAAGTGAAAATTTCAATGAGAAAAGATGAAAAAGCTGTGAGAAAGCCGAAAAGGCAAAGGAGCCCAAGAAACTCAAAAGGGGGCATGCCCAAATCACAAGAAAGAGGGATAACCAATACAAAATGAGTATGCCCTAGCAAAGCAATGAAAAGCAAATGAAAGAAGAGCGGCAAAAGAAAAGATGAATGACACAAAGAGTCGAACTGCTGATATTGATCCTCAGTCTTTGAAACCCTGGCACACTCTTTGAGCCTTATGAATCATTTTCTTTCGTAGCCAAAAACCGCCTACATTACATGCATGTAGAAGTCATTTCTATTCAAGCAAGCAATCTAGAACAAGAAACAATGCTCTCAAAATGCAAATAGTAACTTTTCATAGGAGTCATGACATCAAGAACAAGTTACTCATTATTATTCATACTGATAAAATGAGTGTTCAAAAAAATATAATTTTTCTCAAACAAAACCTCGAGTTTTTTCTCGAGCCCTTCACTTTGAAACCCATAAAAACAGAAGGTCATCTCATGACATACTTTCACCAATGATAAATATTGCCAACACAAGAGCAAATCATCCCTTTTCCAAGCAAAAATAACCAAGGAGTTGCAAGATTTCAAAAGCAAATTATTTTAAATTCGCATCAAAACAAATTTTGTTTTCAAAATGCAATATCAAGATTTCAAGATTCATTGTAGACTTATATTCCTTCACCAAACTAAAAATAAGAGTAATGAGAGAATAGTCACTTAACATCATTATTTGTCTGAGTTACCGATATAACACACTTAGGGGTAATGGCTAGTACAAGGGGGCAACATGTGTTTAGAAGGAAAATCGATCCCTTCTAGGAAAAAAAGGACATTTCCTACAACAAGACAAGGGGGCATTTTGGTTTACAAAAGACAACTTGATCCTTTCAGCAAGTGACACCAAATGTTTTAGCAGTGAGATAGGGGTAAAGAATGATCCTCTCAAAATATATGACGAGACAGAAAATCTCAAGCAAGCAAGTGGGTCCTGATGGGCATCATGAAGGCTGAGTTGTGTTAACAAATCTGGGAAAAGACTTACATGGGCCAACTCGAGTGGGCTAAAAGCGAAACGACAAAGATGACCTAAATCAGAGGTAGCAGGTCCTCATCAATCAAGCAACAAGAAGATTAAGAAGAAATGGGGGCCTATATTTCAAATCAGGTAAATATACATGCATATCATCTAAACTTTGAGACATCGGACAATGAGTTTTGCAAATTTCACAAGAAATTTTTGATGGGATCCATCAAGTGGAAGGCCACCTTGAAATGGCCAAGATTGAAATTGCTGTTGAAAATCTTTCACTTTTGAGAAATTTTCAACCTGGGCAGGCCACCCATGAGAATTAGGTCCCATGTGAAATCTTTGTGCTTTTCCACCTTTAGTTTTTCATCCTTAAGATAGTGCGCTTTCTAACCATACCTCCTTTTGAGTGCGCCTTCGAGCCCTCACCTCCTTTTCAAGAGCGCCTTTGAG
>Ga0325411_1004985_pt1 | contig 14797 bp, 4 predicted proteins | sample PopdelMetagenome_13_FD_206181 | JGI IMG/M metagenome (GOLD analysis project Ga0325411, IMG submission 206181) | Populus deltoides microbial communities from Bellville, Georgia, United States - Xylem-PdIQD-R4 | ecosystem: Host-associated > Plants > Phyllosphere > Stem > Wood/Secondary xylem... | reverse complement strand
GCGTACAGTCATATATATTACAACAATATAATGCATCAACTTAGGATCACACATGAATATACAATATTTCACAGCAAACAGATAAAAATATAACAACAATTCTTATAATTAGAACAAAAATATGGCCGAACACAAGTTCCAGTGAAGTGCTTAAACAATGCAATTATATAATATTTTATGGGGTATTTGAATCATAAAAAACAAGTTGATCTTTAAGGATAAAAAATCAGATTAGAATGCATAGTTTCAATTTCGACTATTAACAAAAAAAAAAAAAAAAAGAATGCATAGTTTCAATTCATTCTTTATCATCTTGCACTTTAATTAAAGATTTGGAACAATAACTTTGCATAAATAAAGAATGATTTAATTAGAGGTTTTTTTTTTTTTTATCAAGGTCTAATAAGTGAAGTGTTGTTGCGTATATGAGCTTGTTAATGCTCATCATCTTTCTAATTCCATTATTGTTATTAAATTTCAGCTTATCTTAATAGTAAACTGATTCTATCAATAAACATCTCCATTATCATCTCCATTATTTTTTCTTTTAAAAAAAAAAAAAAAAAGAATAAGCAACAGAAATGCATGATTATTGTCATGATATTTTAATCCTTTGATGGCTATTTTCAGGGAACAGATGCTGTGGAGGGTCTGGCACTAGATGTGCAAGAATCTTTTAGCACAAAATCGTTTACAAAAATGAGACGTTTAAAATTACTCCAAATCAATAGAGCAAATCTTGTGGGAAGCTACAGTCTTCTCCCCAAAGAGTTGATATGGCTTTGTTGGTCTGGATGCCCTTTGAAATCTTTGCCATCTGATTTTCACTTAAACGACCTTGTTATAATTGATATGCAAGAAAGTAACCTACGAAAACTTTGGAAGGGGACTAAGGTAAAACATATGCAATAGGCACTCAAAAAATTTCCTAATGAAATTTAATTTAGAGTTACATTTTTTCACATAGCTATTTTTCTCTTATTTTCTCATTGCTTTGACAGATTCTTAACAAGCTGAAAATCCTCAATCTCAGCTTTTCCAAGTACCTAGCTAAAACGCCGAACTTCCGAGGACTCTCTAGTTTGGAGAGACTAATACTTACAGAATGCCCGAGTTTGGTTGAGGTACATCAATCTATTGGAAATTTGAAGAGCCTTGTTTTGTTGAGCTTGGATTACTGTCGCAGCCTAAAGACTCTTCCAGAAAGCATGGGTAACTTAAAATCTCTTCAAACTCTAAACGTTACTCAGTGCAGACAACTTGAGAAATTGCCAGAGAGTTTGGGTGACATAGAATCCTTAACAGAGTTGTTTACAAAGGGTACTGCGATTAAGCAACTTCCTACTTCAGCTAGATTTTTGAAGAAGCTGACAAAGTTATCATTTGGTGGATACAACAAAGTTTTCTACTCACCTGATATACCATCTAAATCTTGGTTTTCAAGATTTTCATCGTGGCTTTCACCACAAAGCTGTTCGAGCTCCATAGATATGCTACCAGCTTCTTTCACTAGTTTCAGCTCATTGAAAGAACTAAATCTAAGTTATTCTGGTTTGTCTGAAGCTACAAGTTCCATTGATCTCGGGAGTTTGTGCTTTCTTGAAAATTTGAATTTGTCTGGACATGAATTCTTCAATCTGCCTTCTAGCATTAGCCGCCTTTCTAAGCTTCAATTTTTGACGGTTGAGAGATGCTCGAATCTTCTATCAATCTCAGAGCTTCCATCAAGTGTCCTGTTCTTGTCTATCAATGACTGCACATCCATTGAAAGAGTAAGCGCACCTCTTCAACACGAAAGACTACCATTACTGGATGTAAAAGGGTGCGGAAATTTAATAGAGATTCAGGGCATTGAATGTGCGGGCAATAACTGGTCCATTTTGAACTTAAATGACTGCAACAATTTATCTGAAAACTATAAGATGAGTTTTATTCAGGTTGTCTCTCTTTCTCTGTCTCTTCACATACTTGAACACAAACATTTAGCATGTAAATATGTTAGTTTTAAGAACTCAAATTTTAATTGCTTACCTTGAAACCAATATATAGGGATTGTGCAGAGGTAAACATTATGACATTTGCCTTGCTGGTGGAGAGATACCAGAATGGTTCAGCCATCGTGGAGAAGGGTCATCATTATCATTTCGTTTACCCTCAGTTTCAGTTGCAGATGGTAATGAACTCCAAGCGCTGCTTCTTTGGGTTGTCTCGGCCTCTTCAGCACTAAAGACTACCAATGAAGCCATTGATCAAGAAACATCATTTCTTCAGTTTGATATGTGTGTTGCTACATTCAAAAATAAGAGCAATGGTATTGAATTGTTTGAGACGATGGCGGCAGTTACGTTTGACAGAAATTCCACTAAGCATTCTTGGATACAGCGTATATCGTTGATCGGGTCAGAGGAATCGCTGCAAGGTGTAGAGGAATTGGAAGTGAATGTCAAAATAAGCTTCTATGATGTTCCAATATGTCGGGTAGAAAAATGTGGGGCACATTTGATAATGGAAAAGAATAAAGCAGATTCAGATCAGGAGATTGATATTGATGCTCTAGGCTCTGATGATCAGCTGTTGGAAAGTAGTTTGACAAGAGAGTTGCAGAAATGGAAAATCACCTGTTGCAGTAAATTTGGATAGCATAAAACATAGAATATGTTTTTTTTTATTTTTTGTTTTTCCATGTTTTTGGATCACAGGGTGCTGGATCTGTGGTATTGTTTTCTTGGCATTTCGGACTGATAAATGAGTGACACAAACTTGCAAAGTCTAATTCACTGAGGACAATGGAACTGTATATTGGCAGCTGTGCTTGCTTCGGATCGTGATGAATGAATGTAGATAATCCCTAAAATTATCTAAGTAATTTAATTATGTACAAACCAATATTTTAAATTACTTCAAATCTCTCTCTCATAACTCTCCTACTTTCACACCATTCAACCACTAAAGATAAACTACTTGCCACTCAAACTGTTGTCATATGATATTGGTGATTTTGAGCGAGTGTTAACCTGTTTTTATTAAAATTAATTTATTTTATTTTAAGTTAAATTAATTTAGTATTTTTAAATTGTTTTGAATAGTTGATATCAAAAATAAATTTTTAAAAATAAAAAATATTATTTCAATGTTTTTTTAAATAAAAATTATTTAAAAAAAAACCACTTCTACATTTCTAAAAACATTCAAAATCTTCTTTGATTTAAAAAAAAAAAAAACATGATTTCCATTTATTTTTTTTATAAATCTTAAAATAACATTGGTTTGTCAACCCATAATGACTCTCTCGAGTCATGACTCTCTCACGGAATTTCCTGTGTACCTTCTCACGAAAGCAGAGGGAAACCTGCTTCTTAGCTAAATCTTCGACCCGGCTGGCAGGATTTTGCTAAAGGCCACAAATCTGAGAATCGCATGCTTCTTGTCTTTTGCTAAAAATATTCAAACAAAAGTCAATTGTAAACGCTTATTAATTGCAGATAGAGACAAGGAGGGAAATTTCTGAGCTCTTTCTCCCCTCGATAGAAGCACCACCATCTCTATCTGGAGCCCATCATGTGAGCATTAGATTAAAGTAGTATATAATGAAACATAATTTTAAGTAAAAGATCTTGACTTGATCGTCGGAGAAACCGATCGTACCTTTCTCAGTTTGGCTTCGTAATCGTAGGGTTTTATTTATTTATTTATTTATATATCCATATAACAAAAAAAAAAAATACTATACAGTGAGATTAACAAATTATTATTATTAATTAAGTAATACTCTAAAAGGCGTGGGAAAGGACTGTAGCTTCCCCACGCCTTTTATTTTCATTCACTTATATATTATAATAATAATATAATAATTATTATTATATTATTATTATTATTATTATTATATTATATTATAATTATAAACTGCCCTTTTTTTTTTCGTTATTTTTCCTTTTTTTTATGCCTTTATGGCTTTTTTTTTCGCTTTTTTCCTTATGTTTTTTTCTTTTAATGAATTTTTTTTGTTTAATTTAGTTTGTTAATGTTAAATTTTATTTTATTTAGTTATCAGACTTTCGTATATGACACGGATCCCGAGTTTGACGGGTTAACCTGGTTTGACGAGTTAACCCGAAATTTTTTTTTCTCTTTTTAATTAATTTTTTTGTTTAGTTTAGTTTGTTAATGTTAAATTTCTTTCTATTTAATTATCAAACTTTCATGATACGTCTCCCGGGTTTCACAAGTTAACTCATAAATTTTTTTTTCTATTTAGTTATCAGACTTTCATGACGCGAATCTCAGGTTTGACAAGTTAACCTGGTTTGAAGGGTTAACCCAGTTAATTCAGATTTTTTTTTCATTTTCTTCATTAGTTTTTTCTTCCTGTTGGTTTTTTTCTTTTTAATTAATCTATTTAATTATCACACCAGACCCACATTCAAGGCTCTTGGGTCCGCTGTTGCAACTAGACTCAATTAATGTAAGTTTAATATTATTATTAATATTATAAATATTACTTTTGGGTCAAGCGTTGCAGCTAGACCAAAGACTATTGGGTATATCTTTGCTGAAAGACCTAACACTTTTAGATCTTAGCATTTTTTGATGTTTTTTATGCAAGGAAAAAAAATAACTTGTGGCGTATGCCTTTGTTTTTTCTTTTCTTTTTCTTTTTAAGCCTTTTACCATGGACTGCACAGTGCAGTCCACAGTGAAAAAGCTGATGTCTTTAGTTTTTTTTTGTCTTTTTTTCTTTTTTAATTATTTTTTTTAATTTAGTTTTTTAATATTAAATTTTTTCTGTTTAATTATCAGACTTTCATGACATGAATCCCAGGTTTGAAGGATTAACCCAGTTGATTCAGATTTTTTTTTCTTTTTCTTCATTAGTTTTTTTCTTCCTGTAGGTTTTTTTTTCTCTTTGCTTTGTCCTTTTTAATTAATCTTTTTTTTAACTTATATATAATAATAATAATAATAATAATAATAATAATAATAATTATTATTATTATTATTATTATTATTATTATTATTATAACATATACTAAAAGTGCTTAGTGTTTCACTATGCACTGCACGGTGAAATACTGAGCTATCTTTTTTTTGTTTTTAATTTTTTTTCTTGTTTTTATTTAAATCTTTTTCTATTTAGCTATCACATTTTCATGACACGAATTCCAGGTGTAACGAGTTAACCTAATTTGGTGGGCTAACCCAGTTGATTCAGATTGTTTTTCTTTTTCCTCATTATTTTTGTTCTTCCGATTTCATCTTTTTATATTGTATGCAGTCATGGTGAAAAGGCTGATGCCTTTATTTTTATTTTTATTTGCTTTTTTTTCTTTTTATGCCTTTCACGGTGGACTGCACAGTGCAGTCCACGGTGAAAAGGCTGATGTCTTCTTTTTTTTAATTAAATTTTTTATTTAGTTTGTTGATATTAAATTTTTTTCTATTTAGTTATCAAACTTTCATGACACGGATCTCAGGTTTGACGGGTTAACCCAATTAATTCAGATTTTTTTTTCTTCATTGGTTTTTTTCTTCCTGGTGGTTTTTTTTCTTTGTTTTTTTCTTTTTAATTAATCTATTTAATTATCACACTTTTATGACATGACCTTGCAGCCAGACCCACATCCAAGACTATTGGGTCTGGTAGCTAGACCCATTTAAACTTAAGTCATGCAAGTTTAATGTTATTATTAATATTATAAATATCACTCTTAGATCAGGCGTTGCAGCTAAACCCGAGACTCTTGGGTATAGCTTTGCAAAAAAACCTAACACATTTAGATCTTAGTGTTTTTTAATATTTACGATGCAAAAAAATTGACCCGCGGCATCGCGCGGGTCATATAACTAGTAATATCTAAATGGTGTGGGGGAATCACTGTTCCCCCACACCTAAATCACTGTGGATTACAACAGTAATCCACAGTGATTCTTCCCCTTTTTTTTTTTGCTAACTTTTCTCTTTTTTTTTTCAAAATTACTTTTTTTTTCAACTTTCCTATTTTGTCTTTTTTTTTCCAAAATTATTTTTGTTGATTTTACTTTTTAAATATTGATCTGGTTAAAAGTTTTGCTTTGTAATTTTTTTTTTAAATACTGTGGATTGCTGCGATGTTTTTCCACATAATTTTTCTATTTTATTTCTTTATTTTTCAAAATTATATTTGTCGATTTTTTTTAATATTGAGCTGATTGAGAATTTTGTTTTGTAATTTTGTTTTTCTTTAGAACATTGTTAATTGCTACAGTGTTTCTCCGCATAGTTTTTTTTTATGATTTTCTCTGAAATTATCTTTTTTTATTTTATTTTTTAATATTGAGCTGGTTAAAAATTACTATTACAATATATGAGGAAAGCACTGTAACTTTCCTCGAAAATTACTATTGATTGCTACAGTGTTTTTTTCCACATGGTTTTTTTTCTGTTTTTGTTATGTTTTTCCCTAAAATTATCTTTGTCAATTTTATTTTTTAAATATTAAGCTGGTTAAAAATTGCAATTACAAGTAAATACAAGTTTTTTCTCACAAAACACTATGGATTGATACAGTTTTTCTTTATATGGTTTTTTTCCAGTTTCTATTGTGTTTTTTTTTTTTGTGATATTTTTAAATTACTTGAAATCTCTCTCTCTCATAACTCTCCTACTTTCACACCATTCAACCAATAAAGATAAATCTATTTAAACTACTTGCCACTCAAACTACTTGTCACGCAATTCTTGCCACTCAAACTGTTGTGATATGACATTGGTGATTTTGAGTGAGTGTTAACCTGTTTTTATTAAAATTAATTTAATTTATTTTAAGTTAAATTAATTTAGTATTTTTAAATTGTTTTGATACGTTGATATTAAAAATAAATTTTAAAAATTAATAAAAAAATATTATTTAATTTTATAAACTAAAAAGATAAATTTTTAAAAATAATCATTTTCACACTTCTCAACACCCTTAAAATCTTCTTTAATTTTATAAACTAAAAAAAAAACATGGTTTCAATTTTATTTTTTTTTATAAATCTTAAAACAACATTGGTAAACCCATATTGACTCTCTTGAGTCATGACTCTCACGGAATTTCCTGTGTACCTTCTCACGAAAGTAGAGGGAAACCTGCTTCTTAGCTAAATTTTCTACCCGGCAGGATTTTGCTAAAGGCCACAAATCTGAGAATCGCACGTTTCTTTTCTTTTGCTAGAAATATTAAAACAAAAGTCAATTGTAAACGCTTATTAATTGCAGATAGAGACAAGGAGGGAAATCTCCCAGCTCCATCTTATCTGGAGCCCATCATGTAATTATTAGATTAAAGTAGTATATAATTTTAAGTAAAAGATCTCAATTTGGCTTCGTAATCGTAGGGTTTTTTATTTTATTTATATATCCATATAACAAAAAATATACTATACAGTGAGATTAACAAATTATAGAGTTGAAACGACAACATTTTTTAATATTTTATTTTATTTCATCGTTCCCCGTTTGTTTGATTGAATGGTTAATAATTACACCACCATGGTGGCAAATATAGAAATAAAAAGTCAACAAGAATGTGGTAAAGTGAGTCGCTAGCAAGGTTGTTAAAATCGCGATTTTAACACGGCACGGAAAGCCGTTCACAAACTCGGATCGTAAAAACGGATCGTAAAATCGTAAGGAATTTTAAAATACATTAAAAAAAAATTCATACTTTAAATAAAAATTCATACATAACAATTTGTCCAATTAATTCAGTCTTATAATACTGAAATGACATTAAATTCAGTCAAATTCAACAATTTTTCAGTCCAATTTTCACCCCATTAATATTCAATATTTTTTCAGTCCAATTTTCACCCCAATTCAATCAATTCAGTCCAATTTTCACTGAGTAATATTTTGCACAATTAAGTCATATATAGTATATACTGTGGCATTCAATTCAACAATTTTCACACCTGATCAATTCCATTCAATTCAACATTATACATATACAATTTACAGGATCGGGCAAAATGAATTACAGGACTAACTAATAATTAACACTTAACAGGAAAACATACAAATCTATTACAGGGGCAAAAATAAAGAAACCTTGACTCCGGTGATGATGATGAAGGCAAAATTAACTTACGATGTCGCCGGCTGCTGTTGAAGATGATGATGGTAAAAGAGACAGAAAGCTGAAACCAGAAAGGAGAGTAAAAAGGCCCTCTATTGTCTATGCAAACAAATTTTAGAACAAGGATCAGTGTCATCCTAACCATTTGATTATTTCACCTCATATTGTCTCCTCACTGTCTGATCATCTTGGAGTTTTTTGTTTTTACTCTAATCAATGGGAGCCTGCTGCTCCAAATTCTCTCTCTGCTGGTTCCACTCTCATCTTAAACCTTCAGTCCTCGAATCCTCCGATCTCGGTAAATTCATCAAGCCCCTCTCTTTCTGCCAGTCTCTCTCTATCTTTTTCTTTCTTTCTTTTTTGGGTGTAAAATGAAGGGTAATAGTTTGTGTAATGGCCGCTTTTGTGGAGGATGGAGAATAGATCATTGTCGCCGCCCGATTAGGGATTTGTTCTGTTGGAATTGGAAAGAGTATTTGTGAATTGTGATTTGTGAAAGAGTTTTTCGCCTCAATTGGAAAGAGCAGAGTGAAGACAGTCACGTGAGTCCATGACTGTGCAGGAATAATCCAATAGGCATCTGACAGCTGTCCAGGAGGGGGGATTTTGTTTCAGGGCCTCATTTTGTCAAAATCGCAAAATCGGTCCTGAAATCGCGATTTTGCGCGATTTCATCCGATTTTTGCGATTTCACTCGATTTCAACCCGATTTTACCCATTTTTGATTTTTTCAAGCGATTCAACCCGTAATGCATGTTTTGACTCGTAAAATCGTACGATTTTACGAGTCAAAACGCGATTTTAACAACTTTGGTCACTAGCTCACTCGACAGTATTCAAGTGATTCAATTCTATCATTTTCTCAACCTACATATATAAATATGCAATCAATTCAGAACCTAAATTTGAGGAACTCTCCTGTATATTTTGACTCTTTGGAGTGACTTCCTATTCATTAATTGTGTTCAAAAATGTGTTCATGAATTTTTTTAAAAAAAAAACAAGAATGTTCTAAAATTTAATTTATTATATATTAATAAAAAAAACTAAAAGATAAAGGATTTTTATTGTATCCTCCCTCAAAAAATACTATTTATTCAATAATACTTTTTTTCAATCAATACTTTTTTATCCTCTAATATTAAATTTGTTTTTATTGGGTTATCTCACTTTTAAAACACGGATAGCGGTTTGACGAATTAACTCAATTGACTAGTTTTTTTTAATTAATTTTTATAAGTGCATCCTTTAATATTACGAAGAATCAATGCTTTTTTAAGGAAAAAAATTCATCCTTCAATATTAAATTTATTTTTATTGGATTATCTCAATATGATGACATGGATCGCAGGTGTCGTGAGTTAACCTGATTGACTCGGGTTTATCTTTTTTTTTCACAATAAATTTTTTTTCTTAATTTTATATTTTAATATTAAGTTGATTGAGAATTAAGCTTTTATAATTTATTTTGTTTGCTTTTAATTAGGTTAATCTAACTTCATGACCCGGGAATATTGTTTAATAGGTTAACCCAAGTTGTAACAACCTTAAATTTCATAAATGATTTCTAACAATATATATTGTGATTGCAACAAAAGCCTGAAATTTTGTTTTTATCAAGATTTTGACAAAATTTTCTTTGTATTTGTAACATCCCAAGTTATTGACTAACTTATACACTTCAAAATAAATATCCTCATAATAATCCAACAAAAATCTAATCATCATGGATCCCAACAATATATATTGTGATTACAACAAAAGCCTAAAATGTTGCTTTTATCAAGATTTTGGCAAAATTTTCTTTGTATTTGTAACATTCCAAATTATTGACTAACTTGTGTACTTCAAAATAAATATCCTCGCAATAATCTAATCATCGTGGATCCCAACAATTCAATCCATAACACAATAACGACATTCATTAACATCATCACTCTTTAATTCATATTTATGTAATTATACAGAATTACATTCCATATATAATTCATTCCCAATATGAACAAAACTTCAAAGTTAATGATTTGATGAACACTAACATAGAAATTATAATGAGAAAAATATTTAAAATACCTAAACATAAGTCTCAAAATAGTTGACAACCAAGTTAATAATATTCTACATACATGTAGCATTCCAAAATCATTAATATAGGAACATTAGTTTATGTTTACATCCATTTTTTACATTAACAAAAGTCTAACTAATTCTCATAAAATAGATACATCTCCAACTAAAATGCTACTCATATCAGGATTAAGATGAACCTATAAATTAAACATATACAATCAAGTTGCAATCATAAAGAACATGTGTAATCTTAATAACTAAGAAAAATAATTCATTATCTTTTCCTTACATTACTTAAACCTACATTTAATTTATCTCTTTAGGCATACATTAATTTTTGTAATTGAAAAGTCCATGTTTTTAATTGAATTAATTCCATCAATATTGATATACCCACTAGGATATAAGAACTCATTTCCATATAATATTGATACTAATTATCATGATATCATATGACTTCCAATATTTTGGTAATTATGATACAGTATAACTCTACTGATATCATTAGCCTCCATAACTAGATATGACTAATCAAGTCGTAAAAATATTTATATCAATATAACCTTGTTGATATTTCTAACTTCTATGATCCGGAAGAAAACACAACACTTGGTAATGCTGATATCAACATAACTTTGTTGATATCATTAGCCTTCAAAATCTGTTAGGCTAATCAAATCTTCATTTAATGTCGATATCAACATCATCCTGTTGATATCATTAGCCTTTTATAAATTGGTAATCAAAGCTTTGTTTCATGTCGATATCAACATCATCTTGTTGATAGCATTAGTCTTCCATAATCTGGTAGGCTAATCAAATATTTGTTTAATATTGATATCAACATTATCTTGATGATATCATTAGCCTTAACAAATTCTTCAACGTATAATTGTTTTCCTTTCACAAAGGTAAATGCCAATGTCAATAATACTCTATTGACATTATTAGTCTAATGACTAATCAAGTTGGCATTCATAATTTCCTTTTATATTGTTTCCTTTCCCAACAAAAAATAATAATAATAAATCTAGCTTATAGATAAACTTATTCACAGCTTCTACAATATACACCACATTTTTTTTAAATCATAACTATTTAATTCTTTCTCTTATTTCCCTTTTAAACTAAATTAAATCAAGAATTGAATTCTTACCTTCATGATATGCAGATCTTAACCCTCTAGCACATTGAGATCTCACCAAAGCAATATTGTATGTCACAATTAAAATATCACATTATCACCTTTAATATCTACTGCATTGTTATTTTAAATCGTATTTATGTCTATTGGTTTTATCTAAAGTTCAAGGTAGATCTCTTTTCATGAGAAAATCTCTATCTTATCGGGTTAAATCCTAACCGTTCTATAGTTTGAATTTTAGCATCGCATTTATTTCCTAAATATAACTAATTCTTAACATTCTGAACAGAATAATTGAGTATTTTTTTTCTAAGAGGTTATCTCGGTCTCATGATGCAGGCTACATGTCTTTCAAAATTGGATTTGTTTTTTATTGGGTTGTCTCCATCTCATGACCCAAGTTGCGAGTTTGTCGAGTTAACCCAATTGACTCTTTTTTTAAACGACTTTTTTAAAATGGACTCTATATGCAATGACTATAGAAGGGGGATAAAGGGAAGAAGAGAAAGAAGAAGGCTTGTCTGGGTGGAGAAGGAGAGTTACTGGTGGAATAATTTGCTTGGTTTGCTTTTTATTTTTGTTATTTTTTTAATTAATTTTTATATATATATATTTTTTTAAGTTGAGTCTAGTTTTTTTTTATTTGATCTTTTATTATCTAATGAATTTTTTTTCTCAATAAAGTCGTTTTTTTATACTTTTTAAATATACTTGCGTGAGGGTTTTTATATATATATATATATATATAAATAAAAAAAGATACCCCCGGCCCCAAATGTAGTAGGTACTAAAAATGAAGAGGGTGTGACAGTGGAAGACTTCAGTTGAGAATCAGGGAGAGGAGAGTCCCGTGTTTTATCGTAGAAAGACACTATTATTTGATGGCTGCCCTCACACCGCTTTTGGCTTTTACCCATAAACCCAACGCACCGACCTCTATTTGATGTGAAAGGGAGAAGAGATTGTGGCAGCTTATGTTCACCAAGAAATGACCGGAAATTGGATCCTACAAAAAGAGGATTAGTTAGGAACTACTTGAACACAATTTCAGCTAAACTTCTCATGTAACCAAACATATATTTAATGGTGTTGTTATTTTTTAAAATATTTTTTAATTAAAAATATATTAAAATAATATTTTTTTAGTTTTAAAATTTATTTTTAATATTAGTACATAAAAAAAATATGAAAATAAAAAAATTTAATTTATGTGAGGAATTATTAATATTTTAATAATTTAAATTTTAAAATAATAATAAAATATCCATGACTTTCAAACATAAATGTAATAATATTTTTTAATTAACTAGATAAGTTTTTACTTATTTTAACTAAAATTTAACAAAAATGTAGATAATACGTGTGGATGCTCCTGCACAGTTATTTATATGTATGCACTTGGAGCATACATTCCATCTGAAAGATCTGACCGCATGCAATTGTAGCCTATGTAACTTTTTTTACCACTTTTATGACTATATGGTCTCGAAAGAATGTTATTTTCCACAGTATTTAACACGGGAGTCTCTATAGGGACAAAGGCTGCACTGACCTCCTCGACCCCAGTTTCCACTAAACTTCTCATCAACTTCCACAATTATATATATATATATATATCATCTTTGCAAAGGACTCCAAATTTGTGAGAAAATAACAAGCAAATTAACGTCGCTCCTCTCCATACTCTTCAACCTACCTTTCCCAATTTGCTATAGAGATTGATAAAACTGTTCCAGCTATGGCTTCCACGTACTCTGAGTCTCCGTTCTCTTCTTCGTCTTCATCCTCTAGACATAGATGGAACTATGATGTTTTTCTAAGTTTTAGAGGAGAAGATACCCGCAAAAACTTTACAGATCATCTCTATACGGCCTTAATCCAGGCCGGAATTCATACTTTTAGGGATGATAATGAACTTCCTAGAGGAGAAGAAATCTCTCCACAACTTCTCATGGCAATCGAAGGATCAAGGATTTCTATAGTGGTCTTCTCCAAACACTACGCTTCCTCTAGATGGTGTCTTGACGAACTTGTAAAGATTCTTGGGTGCAGGCAAAACATTGACCAGGTTGTTCTTCCTGTATTTTATGATACGGAGCCTTCAGATGTCCGAAAACAGACCGGGAGTTATGCAAAAGCTTTTGATGAACATGAAGAACGCTTCAAGGAAGACATGGAGAAGGTCAACAGGTGGAGAGGAGCTCTTGCAGAGGCGGGAAATCTATCTGGATATGGTTTAAACAATGAGGCAAATGGGTATATCTTTACCTTCTCTGTCACAGATCCACCTGCACATATCAACATAAACAATTTTTTTTTTATTTTTATCAATTTAAGCTTGATCATATTTTCACTTCAATTATATATTAATTTGTAATTGCAATATTTAGAGGTAGCAAATTAATTTCTATGTTTTTTCCCAAGCAGAGTTAAAAAATTTAATAAGTTCGTTTTTTTTTTAAAAAAATATCATTAATTATTATTCGCAACTTTCCTCTGAGTGCTAGATGTGTAAACATATATATATATATATATATATATATATATATATATATATATATATATATATATATATATATATATACACACATGCATTTTAGGTGGTTACTAGCTTTCCATATCTTTACTTTATATATATCCAATAAAAAAGCTATTTAAAAAAAGTTATTGCTAGATACATGTATCCATGCTCATTTATGAATATGAATATTGATCAATTTTACTAAATTATATAATAATAGAACTAGATCGATAAAGCCAACAAGACTTGAGTGTGTTTGGCAGTGTGATTACAGTTGTTTTTTAAATAGTTTTTCATGTCAAAATACATGCAAATAAATTTTTTTATTTTTAAAAAATTATTTTTGACATCAGCATATTAAAATGATTTAAAAACATTAAAAATATATTAATTTAAAGTTAATAAAAAAATAAAAAATTTTTAAATTTTATCAAAAATATTTTTAAAACGGAAAAACAAATCTTCACTTATAAAGGATCAGAGGTTCACCTTTCCCGTGAAAGTATTGTTGGAAGATTCAAAGAATTAGACATTATTTATTAATTGAATAAAAATTAAAAAGCATCGGTTTTTCATTGCAGTTGTGAGGGGATGAATTGTAAATTTACATAATATTTTTATTTATTTTTTTTTAGATTTAATAACTTTTATTTATTTATTTATTTATGTATTCATTGGTTTTTAAAAAAAAATTAATTTTTTACTACTGCGTTAATAATTTGCTTTTTATATGACATTCTCTTTATGATTGACTTAAAAAAAAGAATAGAAATTTAATTTTATTATTTACAAGAGATTGAAAATGAAGAAATCATTTAAAAAAATGGTTTCCCTTTTATTTTTTTATTATTTTCTTCTTTCATCATTTTTTTTCCTTTTCAATTTTATCTTTAAATATTATATTGATTTGAGATTTGATATTAATAACATGTTTCAATCTACTTTTTACATGGTTATTTTGGTAAA
>Ga0325411_1004984_pt1 | contig 14799 bp, 15 predicted proteins | sample PopdelMetagenome_13_FD_206181 | JGI IMG/M metagenome (GOLD analysis project Ga0325411, IMG submission 206181) | Populus deltoides microbial communities from Bellville, Georgia, United States - Xylem-PdIQD-R4 | ecosystem: Host-associated > Plants > Phyllosphere > Stem > Wood/Secondary xylem... | reverse complement strand
CCGGCATGTGCTTTCACCAGAAAAGACTCTTGGATTATTTTTTTTAAAGGGGAACAAACAAAAGTTAGGTCTTGCGATGATGACAATCGGACTAGCTTCTCAAGAGTTTGCATCTAAAGAGCACCAGCCCTTAATTAACCTTAGCAACAAATTCTTTTCCAAAATTAAGAGTTCTGTGTACAACACCAAGCCACATATCCTCTGTATTTGCAGTGCCTTGTATAGATGGGAAAGATGAAAAAGGACGTCAAATAATTGATGCCGAGTGTTTGCTTGACATCACACGAGGAACACCTAACTTTTTTGAGGCACACTATTTTTTTTCCTCACATGTTAAATGTGAATAAACCCTTCATGTGGAAGATGAGGAAAACTCACATGATGGGTCGGTTATGAATACTGCACGCCAAATTGTTATCATGGCCACCTGATTTATGTGCTCAAAGCTCGGACTTCCGATGAAGCTACTATTTTTTTATTTTTTTTTAACATCAAAATTCACAATGATGCTGTTTTGAGAATTATCTTCCAATTTATTAATACATAGTTTCTTGGACTTGAATCTGATAGTGCATGTTGGGCTTTATGAATTTTCATCGTATTATTCATGGTTATGTAGCCCGGCCCGGCCTGACAGGTTGATCTAGAACCCGGGTGACCCGAGATATTGGTAGGTTTCAAACTATAAAAACTCGAAGACGCAATTAGTCTGGTCAAGCCTGGATGACCCGCTATATCAATCCGAAACATGGATGAGATCCAATTTTTTAAAAGTATTTTTTTAAATAAACCCTAAAAATAAAAAATTAATTTGTGAATACTTAACCTTACATTTATTTATTATAACTTATATCCACATGAATTATTTTTTAATTTTTTGATATATTATAACTATACTATATTTCATGCCTCACATTTCATTTGTATAGCCTACATACATCAATATGAATTGTTTCTTAACTTCTCAATGTGAGATAACTATACCATACTTCATCAACCATGCATTATTTCAAAACCTTTTCATGTGGGATATTAAAACCTAAAACACAATATTTTTTTTTCCTAGGTTAACTCGTGTGACCTGAGACCCAAACACTTAGATGGAGTAGCCCTAGGGCGGGTTTAATAACTATTGATTATTAAGGAAAAAGACCTATTTATGTAAATACCTTTATATAGGAATAGTTATCATGTGTAGTATATTCCATCATTGTATTCTATACAACCCTAAAGGTATAACTACAAAAGAATGGTTGCTCTTATGGATAATCATCATAATTAATACAAAGACAATCTCTCAACATAACTTAACTTGGTATCGGAGCTGTAAAATCATCCAGCAGCCTTCCTCCTTATATCTGGTCTTTATATTCTTCTCTAAATCAGGTTGCAGCTTCTCTTCTCTTGCAAAATCATTCTCTTGCTAAATGGACAACCAAGAACTTTAATAATTTACTGCCGCTGCATTAGCGTTTTAGTCTTCTTTCTCCTCTATGACGCCATCAGTTACCTATGATGTATCCACTACTGCCATCATACCTCTTCCTAATACATAACATGTAATCTCTTTAAAACTCTCCAACATCAATTTCCTGTATTGGAGGATGCATATGAAATTGTTTTTTTTGGGCCAAGGCATGTACTCCTTATTTGATGGCACATCATAATGTCCTCCTCATATGGTATTTGTTGCGACATCTTCACCATTTATCAATCTTGTATACTAATCATGGAAGCAGTAAGATCATTTAATAATGAGCGCTCTCTTATCTTCTCTTTCTGTTAAAGTTCTGCATTTAGTTGTGGATTGTAACACCTCCTACAACATCTAGACAAAGCTGGAAACAACCCTTACCTTTCTTTCCAACTCGTGGATTATGCAACTCTACGGTTCATTCCAAGTTTTATGACATAATGATGATTCTGTCAGCATTTATTTGCAAAAGGCAAAGGCCTTGTTTGATGAACTTGATACTATTGGCAGGCCGATCTCCATGGAAAAATTCAACTTGTATTCAATAGGTTTAAGGATCTTGTCACCAGCTTGTCTACTAAGGCTAATCCGATCTCATACAATGATTTTCATAGTAGTTTCTTTACACATGAATTTCACCACAAAGCTTCTCTTCAACCTGTTGTAACAGCTCCTCTGTCACCAGCTTGTCTACTATTGGCAGGCCTTGTTTGATGAACTTGATACTATTGGCAGGCCGATCTCCATGGAAAAATTCAACTTGTATTCAATAGGTTTAAGGATCTTGTCACCAGCTTGTCTACTAAGGCTAATCCGATCTCATACAATGATTTTCATAGTAGTTTCTTTACACATGAATTTCACCACAAAGCTTCTCTTCAACCTGTTGTAACAGCTCCTCTATTACCAACTCCAACGCAGCAGCCATCTTTATTTTTTCTGCAGTATCATTCTGGTTTCATTACTAGTAGAAGGGGTCGGTTTTGTAGGGGCTGGAGACATAACAATCACAGCAATTATTATCATGGAAATCATGGCAATGGCTTAGCCCAAAACTTTAGCACTCACAGTTATGCTTCAGGTCAGCAATTTAGACAACAAGAAAATCATTTCTCCTCTAATTCTCCCCCTTGAACAACAGGAAATTTTGGGCAACACGGTAACCTTACCTTAGGAATGATCATTTACATGTTGGTGATGGTAATGGTCTTTTTATTTCAAATATTGCTCACTCTAAAATTCATTCACCTAAACGCACGTTTACTTTATTCAATATTTTACATGTTCCTGACATTAAAAAAAACCTTTGCTATCTGTTTAAAAATTTTGTCTTGAAAATAACATCTTTTTTGAATTTAATTCCTTTCTATTTTATGTTAAGGATCTCATAACAAAGGAACTGTTTCTTTCCGGTCGAAGTAGAGATGCTCTATATGTTTTGTCCGAGTCGTCTGCAACGTCGTTGCCTCAAGTTTTCTCATCTATATGTCTCTCTACTTTCGTTGATATCTGGCATCATTGACTTGGGCATCCTAGTCCACGTATTCTGTATTTTTTGGTGAAAAATAAAAAGGTGTCATGTACGTCAAATCAATTTAATTTTAATTGTCCGGCGTGCTCTCTATCAAGTTGTCTTGTCTAACTCTAAAAACTACAAGTCATCAAACTCGAGCTCCTCTTGACTTGATTTTTAATGATGTTTGGGGTCCTTCCCTTGTGTTTTCCTTTGATAATTTTTGCTATTTTGTTATTTTTATGGATGCCCATGCAAAGTTTATCTAGTTTTATCCTTTGGTTTCTAAGTCTGATGTTTTTACTGTCTTTCATTAGTTTCAAGCGCTCGTTGAGTGCCAATTTTCTTTAAAAATTAAGTATGTTCAAACAGATTGGGGTGGTGAATATCAAAAATTCAATACGTATTTTAAAACGATTGGTATTCATCATCGTGTGATCTGCCCACACACTTATGAACAAAATGGCATGGTTGAACGCCATCATAGACATATTGTTGAAACTAGGCTTACTCTTTTTGGGCAATGCAACACTCCCCTAAAATATTATAGTTATGCTTTTAAAAGTTCCATTTATTTGATTAATTGTATGCCAACTTCGGTTCTTAATCATAGAAACCTTTTGAATGTCTTTTAAAATTGACTCCTGATTGTATGTTTCTTCGTACTTTCAGGTGTCTCTGCTTCCTATTTCTTCGTTCATATAATGCTTATAAGTTGGATTTTCGCTCGTTTGCTTGTGTTTTTCTAGGATATAGTAACTCTCATTTAGGTTATTAATGTCTTGATTTGTCGTCTAAACGTATTTATCTTGCTCGTCATATTTGGTTTCATGAAAATATTTTTCCTTTTGACAAGTCTGAACAGATTGTAGTTCCACCCACACAACCTTCTACTGCCACACAACCCGTCACTTTACACCTTCTCACACCACCCTCTCAAGTACTTCCATCGATGCCCTCTACTCTCCCAACACCTCCTTCAGCTCCCTTACTATTAACTACATATTATTATCATGATCATTCTTTAAGTGCAGTTCAGATTTTCCATACTCACATGTGTCGTCCATCGCTCCTGCCGACTCCTCTAGTTTTTCCCTTGTTGGTTCTTATGTGATGGTTGTCTCCCTTGCAGTTTCTCCATCTAATTCTCCCTCATAACCTGTGTACGTATTGAGCTCTTCACCATCAGGTTCTTCCCCTATTTCCCTTCATGGACTTAACTTATATGTTGATTTGTCTAAATTCAATCTTCAGTAAGTCTTGGTCAGTGTCTCCTCCTCTCCTTCTTAGATGGCCCACACCCATCACATGGTCACGCCAACGTCCAGCTAAAAACGCTAACTTTAATGTTTTGTCTGCCTCCCGGGTTGCGTTTTTACCTCAACAGGAGCCACTATCATTTAAGGATGTCAATAGATATTTGATTTGGTATAATGCAATGCAAGAGGAAATCTGGGCCCTTTACTTTAATTAGACTTGGTCATTGGTGCCCTCACATCCGTCTATGAATGTCATTGGCAGTAGGTGGGTGTACAAGATTAAACGACATATGAATGTTAACCTTAAGATTTGAGGAGATATGAATGCTAGAAGATAAATCATTTACTAATTTTTATGCAAAACTTAGTGAAATTGTAAATTCTAGGTTCAATCTAGGAAAAAAAAAAGTGGAGGAATCACGAATCGTAGGGAAGATTCTAAAATCCTACCTGAAAGATTTTGTCTAAAGGTAACAATAATAAAGCAAGGATCTAGACACTATATGTGTTGAAAAACTAGTATGTTCCTTAAAACATATGAATCTATATAGCCTCATTAAAATAAAGTTAAGTCCATTACACTTACATCTATTAAGAAAGAACATGTTTATTCTTCTGATGATGATTTTAATATTAAAGATATAGATCTTATAGCTAGGAAATTCAGAAAATTTATGTTTAAGAAAACGATCAATGGAAAAGATTAAAAAAAAGGTTAAATTACCAAAATAAATTAGTCAAAAAGTGGAAGTAAAATTAAAATTAAATCTAAAGAAAGAGTTAAGTGTTTTGAATGCTAAGGATATGGTCACTTATGAAATGAATGTCCTAATTTCAAAAGAAATAAAGGAAAAATCCTTAATGTATCATTAAGTGATAAATCTGATTTTGAAAATTCTGATTCATCATCTGATAATGAATTTGCTTTAGTCGCTCTGTCTAGTCTAGTTAATGGATGTACTAACATGAACCAAACTATCAATGCATTAAGAGAGTATGATAAATACCAAACTATTAACAAATTCAGTAGTTCTAATATAAATCAAACTGATGAGAATAATAGTGTGCAATTTTCTAAAAATAAATGTAACATCTACAATCATTAACGGTTCTTGGATATTTTTTATGTTAAAAGAAACATTAACAATATAGTTTTAATTTTTTTTATTAAAAACACATTAACAATACCTGAATATTTTTATCGCTCATCCGGTTTATTTTTAGATCTGCCAAGTCGACTAGGTCACATCAAGTCAATTTTCTATTAAAAACACAATAACAATACGTAGATATTTTTTCTATTAAAAAAAGTTAATTCGACTTGTAGCCTAATGTATACAATTATCCATTCATACAATTATCTTGTAGATGAAATTTTCTTGAAACTATTAACACATGAAATGTTTTTAACGTTATCTCAATAGGTTGAGTTCTTTTAAAACAAATGGTGTTACAGGGTTGGTCAAACCTTTTTGTCTTCCTTGTTAACACACACACACATGAAGTACTAGAAACTCTCCTATTCAAAAAAGGAAAAAGGAAGCAGTTCAGAATTTAAGATCAAACTTGTCTGGACGGACTGAATATGGGGTAGTGTACTGCTAACAATAGGGATTACAAAACACCAAAGTTTACTTCTTTCTTGGCCATTGTTGAGGAAACTAGAGTTAGATAGAATAAAATCAAAGAAAGAGGGTGTTTTGATGTGAAAAATGATCTACAGACTACAAATATGTTTCTGTTGTTGGGCATTGCAGGGTTATGGTCTGTAGCTACTTTGGGCTTCTTTTACAGTGTGAATATATCTAGAATGGCATCTTTGCTAACTAGAATTGTTCAAGAATATAGGCCCCCAAGTTTAGCTAAGAAAGCCCAATAACTTGGCCCAAGATCCGACCCATGTGAAAATAATTACCTAGCCGAGGTAACTTTAACAAATAATTCCATTTTGTTGGGGAAATAAATTCACGAGAAAACATGGAGGAGATTCCCTTCACGTACAAGAAATGATACGCAATCTAGCACTGCACACACCAAGTGCTTGGAATATGCTTTGGTAGGGTTCCACCTCCACCTGACGCCACCGTCCAACCCACCAAGCAACAAATCAAATACTCTCTCAGGCCCTGATACGATGACTGCTTTGTGGGAGAGCCTTAATAGTTTCAGGCCTGACTTGACTTGATGAGTGAATCAGCTAATTTGAAGTGTGGACCGAATAATTCAGTGAAAAAAACACCTGCTACACTTGCTAATGATGGTGTTGCATGCTTTGCTTGCTGCTCACTTGCTTCAATTTCAATGTAATTCAGCATATGAATTAGCTTGATTTCTGTGACTCCATTATTTGTTTTTCTTTCTACTTGTTAGTTTCCATCATGCATGCATCAAAATGCAGACAGAACAAGATGGTTGTGAAAAGAAAAGGTTTCGTGAAATAGTATAGTATTTTATGACACTAATTCTTTTTAGGAATTCAACACTTGATTCTTTTTAGGAATTCAGCACTTTTTATTGCAGGGTTTAAGTATTCTATAGAAGATAGTGCCTTACAATCCACTTTTTCCATCGTCTATCCAAAACTCCACAGCCACCACTGTGATATGATTGAATGCCAAACGAAACTGCAATGTCAGTCTTAAATTCCCAGTGATTATCTAGCCAGCGAACACTTGTAACCTTCCCCTCAAAATATTGATCATTTATGTCATTCAAGGATAAGTTTTTCTTTGACTAGTCCCACATTTTTCCTTAAGCCATCAATCATGTATTTGCAAGTTAGGCTATTTGGTGCAAATCCAACTTTCAGCATCCGTTCTTGCAGCTCCATGAACTTGGCCACATCACCATCTTCACAAACAATTCTGACAAGTGTACTATAACTCTCACTATCAAAAATTTGAAATTCCTTGGCAAACAATACCAATAACGATTCTGCTTTGCCAGCATCCTTTTCTCTGCAGTACCCATGTATCATGGCTCTGCATATTTCTGGATCAGGTTGCAAACCAAAATGAAGCATTTCTTCCATCAACTTTTCAGCCTCTATACTTCTGCCCATTCTACACAAGCAGCGGATGAGGGCTTTATAGGTAAGAAGATTTGGGTTTATGTTCCCAACAACAATCTCAGCTTTTAGAGATAATGCATCTGCTACACAATCACCTTTGCAGAGAGACTCGATGAGTTTATTATAGATTTCCACATGAGGTATATAACCACGCTGAGACATTCTTTCCAGAAGAGTCTTTGCTGCAAACGGTCTATCCTCTTCACATAAAGAAGCAACTAGATAATCATAAATATCTGGTGAGATTGAAATACCAAATTTCTCAAGCTCCACAACCAAATTCAAAGCGGAAATTAACCAACCCTCTTTCCTGTATCCTTGAATAAGAACCCGACAAGTAAAACTATCGGGGAAAATCCCATTTCCTATCATCTCATACAACAATGACTTAGACTCTAGCATCTTTCCTTCCTTGCAATAACCACAAATAAGAGTATTATATGAAACAACATCTGGATTCAACCCTCTGTGAATCATTCTATGAAGGAGTTGGTGAGCCTCTCTCACCCTTCCTTCTTTACAAAGGCCATTCATTAATGCAGTATATGAAACCAAATCTGGCAAGACACGCCTTCTATACATTATCCTGTACAAATAAAACGCATCACTCAATCTTCCTCTTCCACAGTAGCCATTAATCAGCGTATTATATGTCACTATATCTGGCTCAAAGCCCTCTTCCTCCATCTTCTCCAAGAAATCATTCATCTTATCGATATCTCCATCCTTACAAAATAGATGGGTCAGAATATTAAATGTATATGAATTCGGGATAACACCAACTCTTCCCATCTCTCCATAAACATGCCAGCAAAGATGGATATGATTCGACTTTAACAACCCATTCAGAAGATAATTGCAAGCAATCACACTAGGAACATAACCAACCTCTAAAATCTGCATAAAAGTCCTAAAACCTTCTTTAATCATACCCGCTTTCACATAAGCCTTAAGTAACAAATCAAAAATAATAGGGTCCCAATTACAGTCTTGACAACACAAAAACAAACATTGAAACACATCTTCATCAGTATCTTTAACCAACAGAATCAATTCAGTTAAGAATTTCATAGCTTGTTCGAATTCTTTAGACCAAGCTAAAACATGAAGAATAAGACAATAGTTAAGAGTAGAGGGTTTGAGACCCAGATCATTTTTGACCCAGTTAAAGAAAGTGAGAGCTGAAACAGAATCGGACTGGCATCTCAATAAAACCCTAGAGATTTCATTGGCACCCAGATGATGAATAAGCCCCTTAATGTCATCATTTTGTAGAAGGGTTAAATGGGTGTTGTCTCGTTTGAGAGAGGAGTAAATGAGATTGACAAAATTGTTGGGGTTTTGATTTTCAGGGAGGAAATTGTAAAGTGGGTTTGAGAGAGAGATGGAGTTGGAGTTTTGAATTGTTTGAAGAGAAGAAGAAGAAGAAGGTACTAAATTCTTAGTAAGTGTGTGGTTTTGTGCATTAGATGCAAAGGTTTTTGAGTTTTTAAGGATTCTGATTGAAACTCTAGTCATTACTTGCTAACAAACAGATCAAAACAAAGGAAAAGGGCTGAAAAATAGAGGGAGATAGAGAGATACCAGCCAGGTTTTGGTTGAGTTGGAGACTATAATCTATCAGATAGGGAGGACATGGAATTCCCTGTTCTTCGTTAATTTGGTGCTTACTTCTTTTTGTTGATTGACTTGTATTATTTTGTCATTGCAAAGGACTTCCGTCTCTCTCGCATTTCTTTGCCTTTTAAGCTAGTAATTCAACCCGGCCTCCGTCATCATGTTAATGTGGTAGTAACCTCATCCATCAAAACAATATAGTTTTAATTTTTTTTAAATAAATTTAAATTTAGTTTTAACTGAGTTATATGTTGATTTATTAGATTTACTTGTTTATTTCAAGCAGAATTTGTTTTTACACCCTTTCTATTTATGCTTAGTCATGAGTTCACTTATGAGCCCAACTAAAATTAATAATCATGAAAACAATTAAATATAAAAAATATTTATATTTTATAATTTTTTTATTTGAGAATCACGTACTTTCACTTTTTAATCCTGGTAATCCTGATACTATCCAGTTTTATATACCAATTCAATGTATTATCCTAGAAGAAATAAATTAGCATTTTGTCATTATAAATAACTTCAGTCATCTTATTGCAGTATGATCAGATATGGATATTTGGACATTCTAATCCTATATACTTAACAAATTATAGCATTCTAAACTCTTTTGGTATTATAATGTTTGGTAGCAAACATATTTTTGCTGCTTGTACAGGGTCAAACAGATTATTTGCTTCAATTACTCTTAATCTTTCTTTTAGAGCAACCCATTTAGCATAGTCCATGGGACAAACAAATCCATCATTAAAGGATTCTTCAACTGTCAGATCCTAGTAACTGAAGTTTAAGTCAACTGAACATGGGTAATATAGATAAAATTATACTAAGTTGTTTAATTTACTCCCATGTTCTGAGGAGTATAGGAGACATAAGTTGCTGGTTATTCAAGCAACTTCATTCTTCATAAATTCTAACTCACTCTGATAATGTGATTTTAGGTGAGCCCTTTCTTTGTTCATTATCCGTTCTCTCAGTCGGGTGTAATAGACTTTAGGTAGGGGATCTATGTTTCAACCATAATGCATATAACAATTTATAAGCAAATACATGATTAAATGCATGATCATGATGCATATGTCAACGTATATTGGATATGGATTTATCATTTCCATGAAAGATTGATGGACATTAATTTGCTTGTGTTATTTCTTGTCAGGAGTAATTATACTCAAGTTGTTGCTTTGAATCATGCTTATCAATAGACATACTTTACACAAAAGATAGGTTAAAGCCCTTTTCATTAATAAGACTAACAAGTCCATTACATTGGTTTTTGGAATACAAGAAAAGAAAAGGCACATTAGTCTTTTTCTCCAACCACTTCTCTAGCCAAAGGTAGAAAGGAAAATCTATGATTCTTAATCATTACTAGAAAAGCATCGGTCTCATCTAAGCTCTAATGGTTGTGGAGGATGTCCTCTCCAACTTTTTAGGCATTGTTTCTAAGAATCTGGGCATATCTGGCAGCTTCGTCCATTTGCTAATTTGTTTTGATCATCCTTTCTATGAGCAGTATATTACTTCGGTTCAAGGCATTGTTGTTGATGTTAATCTAGTCTTTATGTTTTTCTAATGCTATTAATTTCTCTTTCAAGTGCTTCACCTTTTCTCGTTCTTTGTCAAGCTTCATTCTCAACACCTTGATTCATTTCTTCTAATCATTAGATCTAATTTAACAGCCTTGATTGCCTTCCTTTTTCCTCTAACCCTTGCTTCTTCTTATGCTTCAACTAGTCTGCTTTCCATCATCATATATTTTTTGTTAAGCTCCTCATATATTTTAGTCATATCCACCAATTCTCCTTAAACTTGTGCAAATTTATCCTGATAATATTCAATGCTTCCTTGTTAATCAATGAAGTCATACTTCAATGCTTCATGTTCAGAGTTGTTTTGCATCCTGTTCAAACCTAGTTCTCCTCTCTCAGTCTCATATTCTTCCCTTGTGGCCTTCTCTTTGCCCAATTATAGCTCTAACATTATTATTCTTGCATCATTGGATTAAACTTGCTTGTCTAAAAATTCCCTCGCTTTGTCTCCTTCCAGCACCATTACATCTAAATCTGCCTTGTATATCTTGCTCTTACTTAACTTTATTTAGAGCTTGTCTACTTGCTCTCTCAGCTCCTCCTCATCATTAACCCTCTTTTTGTTTTATGGGCTCTTTCATAACCTACAAAGGTCCAGTTTTAGAATGCGACATCCTAGGAACAATAGCGAAAGTCAAATCCCTCCATCTTGTATACTCCTCACTTGTGTTAGGGTCCCTCAAACTTTCAAACTCCTTTTTGTTCAGAACGAAGTGATTCCAATCTAGCTTGATAATCTTCAGGACCTCACGTGCAGATAGATCTTTGAATAACCTAGAAAATTAGGCAAGTCCAACAATTATCGGGATATACTGAATGGCCCCCTAGTTGTCTTACCATAAGAGACAAAACATAACTTATATAATTTGTAATCCTAACCAAAGGTACCTAATGTCTTTGCCCGCAACTCATTAGGACATCTACCGTTATAACCTACAAGGCTTTCCATTTGAAATTTCTATTAGGCAGCTTTTGCAGCTTTTCTATCCAATCTTGATCGCTCAAGTTTTCTCATTCTTCTTCTTCCATTAACTTCAAATGTCTTTGGTTAAACCACAAAAAATTATTGAAGATCAGTTTCTTCATTTCAATATGACTCACCATCTATATGTATATAATAATTACGTGCAAAATCTCATTGCCCATTTTCTAGTTTTTCTATAATGGTTAAAGGTTAGGATGGTTTCAGCCAATTTAGCAACAAGGTTAATTTGAGTGTTTTCATAATCCACAAACGTAGTGGCAACTTCTAGACTTATTACACCCATTATGCTTGGAAACAACACGAGGCCAAATATACCTAAAGTAACTAGTCTGTCTCTTTCTATCATGGATCCATGTTGTGATGTTTTCCTCTTTAACTCAACTTCTAATAGTTTCCACTTCAACACACTAGCATTCTTCTCTAAAAAGTTAGTCAAGTTAGGAATTTTGAGCGGTTTTGACATTTCAGAATTACTCTCAAAGGGAAATAAACCCTATACATATGGTTAGAAAACTCCATCAACATTCCAAATTCTCTCATAGTTAGACACATATCTACATTCTCAAAAGAGAAACACTTATAATCAGGATCCTAAAAGTGAACAAGAGTTCTAATTGTTGAGTTCAGTACTTTTACCCTCATGATTTCTATCAATCGCTCATCCTTCCTAAAAAAATGCAACCTCATCAATATTCTGAACATGGACCATTAATTTCTTCACCTCATTCATAGTGCAATTCAGGATCTTGATTTGTCGCAGTTTTCTTGCATCACATCTAGGGTAGTCTTATTCTAACAGTTGTAAAAATTCAAAATTTTGCCCATGTTATACAGTGGTAAATTTAGCAGTGGTGGCCATCTTATTATTCACAAGTCCTGTAATTCAAGATGCTTCATATTTAGGCTCAAACTTGATGCAAAAAAAATTATTATGGAGCATACACCTTAAAGGTAGGTTTTAGTTTTTTTATATGAGATAAATTATAGGTTTACTACTTGGTTTTAGTTCCAGGCTCATACATGTCTGGGCTTTTTTTTAAGACCAAACGCATTTGGTTTTTTTTGTTAAATATCTCTTAATTTTGTTTTTCTTTTTTCTTTTGGAATAAATCATCTTTAAATCGATTCTTGGCCTTTTTTCTTGTTTTTTTTCAATTTTGGAATAAAATTCTCTTTATGTCATTGTTTTTAAGAATATTAGAGTTTTTATGATAATATTAATAATTATTTTATGAATAATTATGTATTAATCTAATATGCAAGATTTTACCCATTAAAATTGAGTGAGAGTAAAATATTGATTTTTAATTTTAATTTTAAATATAATTTTCTCATATTTATTATGCATTAAAATAATTGATTCATGATTATTTTTTAGTTTTTGAATTAAGATTTATTTTCATGATCATAATAACTTTTTACTTAAAAAAAAACAATATTTATCTTAATGAACGCATGAAACAAAGAAGAGAAATACAAGAATAAGGACATTAATTTTTTAATTAAAAATATATATTTTATCAGTTTTAGATCAAGTCATTAGAATTTTTGCAAATATATTTATTTTTATTGTTGTTATTTTTTATTCAATAAAGGATGCGACTAATAAAAAAAGAAATTTTATTTACAAAACAAATAATATTACACGAACAAGAAAGAGATAGTTTTGATGAAAAAAAAGGTATTTTTCCTTAATCATTCGTTGTTTTATTTTTATTTTCATATAATTCAATCCGCTAGGACAAGATTGTAATATGTTGCTTGGTTAATAGAGGAAACTTGCTTTATTAGATGGACACCCTATGAGAAAAAAAGAATTTCCCAAAGACTGTCATCTTTAGATAGATTTCTTTTTTCTTTTTTTTTTTCTGCGACCTGCAGTTCCAGTCCTTCATGCAATAAGTTTTCAAGCCTCTCTTCCTTACCGGTAGGGCAATCTTCTCTCATGGCCTTCACCTCCCGCCCGGCCCGGAAATAGAACCCAGCCCTCTTCTGATCCATTCATTTCTGAAAGCACGGGATCCAGAGCCCCCTCTATTGCATAACCTAAAAAAGCTATAAACAGAGTACGTAAGTGGTTGCGGAAACGAGACGCTTTGGTTACCGGCGAACGCTTCCAAAGGCGACCCCTTCGAGTTTCCGGCTGTTTCCTAGATTGATGTAGCCTTTCGTCGCCCGAAAGAATATCTAAGGACTTCCATTGGAACTGTTTATATTCTTCAAGAAAACTAGACTCCATGAATAAAGGCATTGTTTGGCAGATATTATTCTCCATTGCATTTCATTAGATTACCAGTGCCCAGCAAGGGGGACTTTTTATCACTCGTCTTTCTACAAGTGAGACTCTTCCATACCGTACCACATCGCTATTGATTTAGTTTATGAATGAGTTGATAAACCGAGTTCATCTAACAAAGACACTTTGCTTATTTAGAAGATACTTGAGCAGCAACGCTAATGCACATGCCAGGCATCTTGCTACATTAGGAATCGCCTGCCTCTAGCAGGAAACTATGCTAGGCAAGCTTTCAAACAAAGTTTACCCATCCAAATCAGCCGAGGAAACCAAAAATGGAAGGCTAGGCTCAAAACATTGACCATGAAACTGCGAAAGGTACGACAGTTTCAACAAGGGCATTGACTTCCATTTATCATCAGCATCGGCAAGACATATACTCAAACAGGACAACATTCACATGTGCAAGTTCATAGCGTTCATGATCTTTTAATACAGGGAAAAAAGACGATTCACAATCGAGACAAATTCAGTCATCAACAGGATCCTGAGGAGTTTCATCAGCTCTACGCTTAATTGAGATCACTGGACATTCAGCATGCTTCTGGCAAAATTCACTCACTGTTCCCACAAAAACCCTGCAGAATAGATCAACACGAGAGATTTCAAGATAACTGGGATCCCATTCAAAAGTACAGACATGAAAGCACATGCCAGTGCATTTAAGGAAACATTTGATATGTGGAATTTCTAGTTAAGTCATCATTGAAAAGTGTCAAGCATTCCATGAATGCAATGACTGGGCAAACCTCTGAAAAGGGCCAAGACCGCGACTTCCAACAACCAGGAGATCTGGCTGGACTCGTTTTACTTCATGGCAAATTACTTCCTTGGGATCTCCTTTCTTGATCCATGCTTCACAGGCAACCTAGAAGCATTCAATGGAAAGAAGGTGAAGCTAAAACTAAAGGATTAAATACAACCAGTCCAGTTCATTGATGTGAAAAGTGGAAATGAAGATAGAAGTGAGGTCATGCGTAGGAAATT
>Ga0325411_1004982_pt1 | contig 14803 bp, 19 predicted proteins | sample PopdelMetagenome_13_FD_206181 | JGI IMG/M metagenome (GOLD analysis project Ga0325411, IMG submission 206181) | Populus deltoides microbial communities from Bellville, Georgia, United States - Xylem-PdIQD-R4 | ecosystem: Host-associated > Plants > Phyllosphere > Stem > Wood/Secondary xylem... | reverse complement strand
AAAAAATTGAATTTGTGTTTTGAAGCAATTTAAAGGTGTTTTTGAATTGAAAGATTAATTTATTGAGATATTAAGCATGTTTGTTAGATATTTTTTAATCAAAATAAATAAAAAATATATTTTTCAGATAAAAACTCCAATCAGATGAAAAATGAGCAAGTATTTTTTTCAAAAAATATGAAGATGTTGTCTACCCATTAAAAAAAAGGGACCAGCTGTGCGGGCTGGACCTTGACTCTTGTGGGTGTTTTTCGTTTTTATTTTTTTTGTTAATTCTTTTATTTAGATTTCAAATGCAATATTAAAAAAAATAACATTATATTTCAATTATTATTCAATTACAGCCCTTCACAGGGTTTATCCCATCCCTTCCCTTCTCCAAAACCCACCATCTTTTTTCACATTCCCATCAAAACATGATACTTCAGATGACACTCTCTTCTCCATTTCTCCTCTCTTCCTGTTCCTCTGCTCACAGACTCAACCCTCTTCTCTTCTCTAAACGACGCCATTGTCCCATCAAGTTCTCTCACTTCCCTTTCCATCTTCTCACCAAACCCAGATTCCTTACAGGTAATCCCATCACCATTAAATCTTTTTAGAGTTTGAAACTTTAAATTACACAATCTTTTAATCCTCTAATTTGGGATCATAAAGTTTGATACTTTGGATTATGTGAAGCTTGGAGCTTCAAACTTGTGGGTAATAGAAAATGGGTTTCTTCTTTTGTTAATTAATATTTGATTTTAAATGGGTTTTACTTCTGTCTGAGAGAAATTGAAATCGCAAAGCCTTAACCTTTTTATATTGTTAGCAGCCTGATGCAATCAACTGCTGATAATAATTGACTGCGTTGAGTGTTAATGTGGGTTAGTAGTATGTTAGCATATCAATACAATTAGTTGATTGGTTGTGAAAGATAGATAGTTGGTTTCTTCCCGCCAAAACTGGTAGTGTATAAAGGAGTGATTGCTGTAACAGAATTTGCAAAGTAGAATACAATTCAGAAGTTACTTCTCTCTCTCTCTCTTGTTTTTTTTCTGTCATAATCATAACTGTCGAGGGTTAAATTCCTAAGTATTTGACAAATTGGTATCGAAGAGAGGATCAAAGGGTGAATTGAAGTTGCAAAAATGGTAAAAAATACAAGACCGAGGGTCGTTGAAGATCAAGTGAAACAGACTGAAGCGTGTTATAGCATTTCCTATCACTTTAGATCACTAAAAGTATCAGATAACTAACAATGTAAAGAACTGAAAATGGAAATTACGTATAAAAATGTATGTTTTATCTCTTGGTTTGTGAACTTGTTGAAGAGAAAAATTGGGATTTAAGCAAACTAGTACTTGTTTTGTTTATATAATTTGTTTTGGGAGCTTATTCACATTTCTTATTGCTTTTCAGTTGCTGCTGCTGCAACAGAAAATGGTGTATTTACTTCTCCAGAAAATGCAAAGTCGTTTGATTTTTCTTCAGAAGAACGAATATACAATTGGTACTGTTCTTTTGAACATACTCTAATTTCATCTTACATTCTGTAAATGTTTTACTTGATAGTATTTTCATATGCAAATGGTGCTGTGCTACTTCTTAATGTGTCTTAGCATGTGTTCATTGAGCGGTAACATCATCTAATTGTTGGATGCTAGGTGGGAATCTCAAGGATTTTTTAAGCCAAATTTTGACCGGGGGAGTGATCCTTTTGTGGTATCAATGCCACCTCCAAATGTGACTGGTTCGTTGCACATGGGGCATGCAATGTTTGTGACTCTTGAGGTTGTGGAACTGAATTTAAACTAATTGATTTATGACTTGAGCTTTCATTTATCTTTCCTGTACACCATAGTAGGACCACACTACAGCTTTTGAGCCACCACTTAGTTCAGGTGTTTGGTAATGGTCTTGCTGACTTCCCATCATTCAACAACAGTGTTTAGATCAGGTTAGGAAAAAGGGGGCATGTGTGTTGGTGGGGTGCTTTGCCTCATGCAGTGTTTTCCCCTCCATAGAACAACGGATATCAACTACATGCAGCGTGCAAGCACATAGTTTGTCTCCTTAGGCCATCCTTCTAAATGATAGATGGAAATGATATCTCACTATGGGCATTACACCCTTGTTGATGTACTTATCCATTATTTGATCATTGAATTGTGCTTACGTAGTCATTAATTATATAACACATTGTCTGACTCTCCTCATTTCTGAAGAAAATTGAGCACATTGTGTTTCAGGGTGAAAATGGGTTAATGAATCAGTTATAGTGAAAAATCTTCGCGGTAGTTGCTAGTTATATGGCATGCAGAAAAGATAGTTGAAGCATTGTTAAAAAAAATAAAAAATAAAAGAAGCAAATATCATATCTTTATGGTTCTAATATTGGGGTTCAAGGGCTAAATGAATGAACAAGATTTTGATAGTAAGATATAAGTGATGTAACATGGAATGATTCTGTCTGAATTTTATCATCTAAAGTTAATAGCAAAAGCAGATGATATAAAGGCACCTAAACTGCTGACGTTTATTGTGAATGATGCTAGAAGAATGTGGAAAAAGGTGCTTGTCTTAAGGAAGGCAAATGTTAAAACCCACAAATAAAATTAAGGTTCATGGATGGAGTATGTTTATGCATAAGAACACTAAGTTTATCAAACCCTTTCGTTCGCTTTTGTGTGAACTTTTCTCTTTAAACCTCCCTTTAATATTTTGCATCAATTATTTGATAGGCTTTTTTGGCCATCTCATCATATGTCATCAACACCAATTTAAATTTCTCGATACACAGTATATGCAGAGGACACTTACCATTTTACAGACATTTCAGCGTGATATTATGCTCTTGATTATTTTTAATCAATCTGGAGAACTGAGTTTGATAAATATTAAGTGGTGTGCTTTTTGTATATCATGATTACATTTACATTTTCACTGCAGTCTGTCGTGCAAGTATCATATATCACCTTTTCTGCCTTTTGAATTTTCTTCCTTTGCCTAACTTGGTGACCTTTTTGGTTAGGATATCATGGTTAGATACAATCGTATGAAGGGAAGACCAACACTGTGGCTTCCTGGTACTGATCATGCCGGTATTGCAACTCAGGTTTGTCTATGGACTGACTATTTTACTGATATTAGTGTATTGATTGATTCTCCTAATGGGGAATTTTAACAGAAAAAATTCCATTTTTCACTTATTCTTCCATAAAACTATTGTTAGTGTTGGAGCTTCTCCTTAACTTTGTTTCCCTAACTCTTTAGCTGTATTTCTTGGTGAAATGAGGTCTCCCTCTTAAACTGTTTTTATAGGGATCTTACTATATCAGATTTGATGTACTTTTAGGGTATTTATTTTCAGTCTTTCCATTACTTTTCTTGTTACTTGTGATTTTGGCTATAAGTTTCTGATGTAATGTTGCTTGAATTGCTTGTATGTTTTGAATAAATGCACTTCTTTTCTCAGTTGGTTGTTGAAAAAATGCTTGCATCTGAAGGAATCAAAAGGACTGATCTGAGCAGAGATGAGTTCACAAAACGAGTTTGGGAGTGGAAAGAGAAGTATATATCCCAAACTTACTCCTGTCTTAATTCTTTACATGACCTATGTTTTCTGATTGAGCACGGCATTACCTTCTTCTGTGTTGGACACCTTTTTTTCTTCTTTCCAGCTTTCAATTTTTGGCCATGTGTTTCTGATTCCAAAAATATTTATAGACCATGTGTAATCAAAAGAATCAAAGGGAAAACTTCTGAGGAGTGGGGGCATAAAAATTGAAGTGGTAATGACATTTAATAGAAATTAAGCTATTAGGTGACAAGGAACGTGTTCTTGGAGATCAAATTTAGGCAGTGTTCTGCATGTTTTTGTGGTATGAATGCTTTTGTTGATTATTATGTTTTTAATACATTTGTTTTGAGATCTGAAAAACAAACCACACCCTTCTATAGATTCTAAAATTAAAGTTTGCTAATTGTTGCTCAGCTTCTTTGTTTCTTATGACTGCCTCCTTTCTTCTTTCTTCTTTAATTTCTTCAGTAGGTCCTTGTCCCAGTGACAAGAAAAAAAAGTTGAAATTTGAAGGTTGCCCATCCAACTTCAGATTACTTCTACTGCTAAGTTTGCTGTTGTTTCAGTTTTCAGGGCACCCCACCTCCTATGGTATTTTTTTTTCCCCTTACTTGGCTTGTTATGATTTCAGATATGGTGGAACTATTACAAATCAGATTAAGAGACTCGGTGCTTCCTGTGATTGGACTAGAGAGCGTTTCACCCTTGATGAGCAGCTAAGTCGTAAGGCAGTTTTCTTACTGGCAGAAGTAGAACAGTGGCCAATCTAGAAAACTTTATCTGACTGGGGATAGTTTATGGGTAGTGTTAAAGTGCTAGGGTGCCATCTATCTCTTTTTTTTTTCTCTGCTCATTATTTGGCTTTCATTTGAAAAAGGACTCCTCATGCTTTTGTACCTGACAAGTACCTCTTATGTGCCTATCAATGTGCCTTCTAAAGCTGCATTTATCAGATATTCCCTTATTCTCACACCATTTTTTCTAATTTTGCAGAATCTGTGATTGAGGCTTTTATCAAGCTTCATGAGAAAGGCCTAATCTATCAAGGTATCATATTTTTATTAGTTGAACTCTTTTTTTTTTCCACTAAAGGGGAAAGGGGTTCGGGGATCCACATTCTTGCAGTCTGATCCTGTTTACAAGATTAAACCAGTTCATTGGTGCTAAGAGTATTTCTGCTTCCTGTTTTCAGTTTGTGTATTTAACTGTGCAGGGTCTTCTACTATTTAGGATATTAAACAGTCGATTGGTTACTTTGATAAATAGTTTACTAAATTTGTACCTTCTTCCAGGCTCGTATTTGGTTAACTGGTCTCCTAATCTACAGACTGCTGTTTCAGACTTGGTATGCTATTTTTGGGTTACAGCTTCAATTGATTGCTGTTATTGTGACAAATAATATAGTTTGACATAAGTTCTTTTTATTTGTGCTTAGGAAGTAGAATATTCTGAGGAACCTGGCACTTTATATCACATCAAGTATCGAGTTGCTGGACAGTAAGTATCAGAGATTTCACTTGTACTATTTCTTCATTTCCTCTGTAAGTAAATGATGTCTAACAGCTCATCAATAAAAGTAAGTACCGCTTTGTTTTTGCTCTTATAACATATGTTTTACTATCTGGGTACTGTGTCGGTGATTTGATCTGCTTGCATTCTTGTACTTCTGGAATTACTGCTTCATGAACTTGACTATGTTGCCACAGCTTCTAGAAGATTTCTACAGTATGCAAATTGGAATTTTTATATTTCCTTTTGTAGGAATGACTTCTTGACAGTAGCAACAACACGGCCTGAGACTTTATTTGGTGATGTAGCTATTGCTGTGAATCCCAAGGTAGGGGCATATTTATGCAATCTACATTAACTATTTAAACTATCATACTAGGACACAAAGTAACATAGTTCTTCAATCGATTATTTAGATCCTAAATTTAAGGAACATACCTTATCATTGCATAGGTTAATAAGTACCAACATGGTGATAAGCTGTCCAAAAATTTGTCAATCTTCCTCATTAGAAGCTTGTGAAACATTGACAATAATTCTGTTGCCATTATCACAGGAAAAAGGAAGAAAAAAATAACAATCAACCAATTCTTATTATTATTCAAGATTTTTGAGGATCTGACAGTATAATGGTCATTCTAATTGTGATAAAGTGTGCAAGCCCTCTAACTAAACCTCGGGGTTTTATTTCCATAATTTCAGTGTGGATATTATTTACTGAACAATTTTGTGGTAACGCATATCCATGCATTCTTTAGTCATACACATATCCTAGTTTTTTAATCTGAAACAAAGATGAAATATATGTACCAGTATTCTCTTTCTTGTGGTAAAACTGAAGCACTTGCACAGATAAGCTACTTGTAGTATTTACAGTTTGGAGGTGGCTCAGATATCATAAAATGTCCTGTGATTTAGTTAGTTGTTTCATACGCTCTCTTATATACAGTTTTATAAGACTCAGGGAAACATAAATTCTGATAACTCAATATATATTATTATATATATTTGTTATGCAGGATGACCGCTATTCTAAGTTTATTGGGAAGATGGCAATTGTACCCATGACATATGGCCGCCATGTACCTATCATCGCTGACAGGGTAAAAGCATGCTTTCTGATACTTGGTGCATTTTGCTTTGTTTTAGCTGTTTTTCATGATACATTTTTCTTGGTAATTCCCCTAGCGTTCTGTAATTATTGAATGTTGTGTCAACCATGCACCTATAACCTGGACTTGTGTTCTTTCAAGCAAGATGAAAGTTTCTGGAAAATAACCCGGTTGCTATTTTGGCAGCATGTTGATAAAGACTTTGGGACTGGTGTGTTGAAGATAAGCCCGGGACATGATCATAATGATTACTATCTTGCTAGAAAGCTTGGTCTCCCTATTCTTAATGTGATGAATAAGGATGGGACCCTTAATGAGGTTGCTGGATTGTACTGGTGAGACATGAAATAATTATCTTGAGTTGAAGAATTTATGTGCTGGAGAATTTATGTTTGCCTAACATGCGGAAACAAATCTTGGAATGTTAGTGGTCTCGATCGATTTGAGGCACGGAAAAAACTGTGGTCAGAACTTGAGGAGACTGGGTTAGCTATCAAAAAGGAGCCACACACTTTAAGGGTTCCTAGATCCCAACGTGGAGGAGAAGTGCGTTAGTACTGTATTTACATAAGCCCTTCCAAATATTGAGGATTGAAATTTGGTGAAAAAATGCTTTAACTGGCAGTTTTAATGTCATGATGTTTGTTTCCCCTCTTGTAGATAATTGAGCCATTGGTAAGTAAACAGTGGTTTGTTACCATGGAGCCCTTGGCTGAGAAGGCTCTTCGTGCTGTTGAAAAAGGAGAGTTAACCATAATACCTGAAAGATTTGAGAAGGTATGCAAGATTAAGACAAATTCTTTGTCATGTTTGTCTGCATTTGATTCGTATGTTGATCAGCTAGACTTACTTTCATGTTTGCTTAAATTGACTCTTTCTGAGCCTTCTATCCCAGTAGTTTCCAATTTGTGTAAAGTTGCTATCCTGCTTGATATTAGTTTCTCTATGTGGCCTATCTTGTCCTCCATAACCATGTAAATTGTTATTAATCTTGAAGCAATATACATCAACCTGGGTATCATTGTGTCATGAGTTTCCTTTTATTCTGTCAGCCTGTGATTATTTATTTGAAGCCAATTTACTATTTACAATACTCGGTGTCAGGTGATTTTTTTACAACTTTATTTTTGCTGATGACAGATTTATAATCATTGGCTGTCAAACATCAAGGATTGGTGTATAAGCAGACAACTATGGTGGGGGCACCGCATACCTGTGTGGTACATTGTAGGAAAAAACTGTGAAGAAGATTACATAGTTGCAAGGAATGCTGATGAAGCTCTTGAGAAAGCTCGTGAGAAGTATGGGAAAAATGTTGAAATTTATCAAGATCCAGATGTTCTGGATACTTGGTTTTCAAGGTCTGTTTTTCAATGAGTCACAATCCTTTATCTCTTGTTATTAATACTTAAATTCTATACTAAAAGATAAAAGAGTTTAAGCGATCAATGACTTTCTCTTGGAAATATCTAGAGCACCAAATGGTTTTGACTTGGAGTCCAGAACTGCCAACAGCGAAGAATAAGCAGCTAACTTTCTTTTGCATGGGCTTTTCTTCTTTCAGTCAATCCCACTTCCCCCAAACAGTTTTTCTCTTAGATAATCTAGCTGGTTAGATACAGGGATAAAGATTGCAAAAAAAGATAGTTACCTCAGATTATGCGTGGATAATAAATCTGTGCCATTTCTGTATATTGTGGAAGCCTGATGATTATTCTTATCTCCTGCATGCTTTAATCAATCTCTTATCAATCATTTAATTTTTGTTTGAGGGAATTTTGGATCTTTCATCACTTTCTAATAATTTCATAAGAACCCATGGGCAACTGGAATTAACTTTTCCGCATAACCCCATGGAATTATCATTGTAAAATGAAGTGAATTTCCTTCTCCTTAGCCTCATTTATTCAACTTCCATCTTCAGCGCTCTATGGCCATTCAGTACTCTTGGTTGGCCAGATGTTTCAGCAGAGGATTTTAAGAAGTTTTATCCTACAACAATGCTTGAAACTGGGTATGTTCTTCTCTTGCTGACTCTTGCTGCTTTGGTTTGTTTTTGTCCTTTTATCTTGGCTGTAGTTTAATCATTTTTGAAACATTGAAGTTGGATTGATACTTTTTAACCAGTTTGGCTGAGTGGGGAGTTCAAAACTTTGAATTAACCTGGCCAGTTTTAAAAGAATATTCAGAGTGCTTGGCAGCCAAGCCTCGATCTATGACACGCTGAATATGGAGCAAAATAGCTTCCGGTGTTTTGGGTTGTATATTGTGCCCTTAATCTTTGCTTATAGAGTGAACATGGACAGTGAGCAAGAGAGTGTTCAAAATTGCATCTTTTCATCACAGGATTAGTCATGGTTTTCTTGTTAGTGTATTGCTGCTATGATTTGGCTTTTGCTGATAATTTTCTGCCAACTCTGATGGAATATATATTCTGCATCATAATTATGACTACCGGTGCTGACTTTGTTGGTATAAGATAGGCTGGAAACAATTTGCAGCATTAAAGAAGTGAATAATAATCAGTTATTTTCTTGACACAACGGCAAAAACACCATAAAAGTTTTGGCTTGCAGTAACTAGTGCTCATTTTTTCTTTTCGACTAACCACATCATGGGAAAATGTTCATGGGCAGAACTTTCTCAAAACCTTTCCTTCTGGCATCCATCTTGGTAGAACCATGCCCGAGTCATATCACAGTCAGTTTTATCTATGGGACGATGTTAAGAGTTTTGGTGATTTACCTGCCTTCTGCCTTCATAACGAGATGACTGTCTTTCCTGTTGCGGGGAACCATCTTTAATACCATTGAATTCTTTTTTTTTTCTCATTTGATAATATGGCTTTTATTGTCACTGTTTGCCTTTTCATTGTTTTCAGATTTCCTCCTCCATGGGCTTATCTGTTACTTGTAGATTGCTGCCATTGACACTTGTTTCTGTTGTTGGAACAGGCATGACATTTTGTTTTTTTGGGTGGCAAGGATGGTAATGATGGGAATTGAGTTTACTGGGACTGTTCCATTCTCATATGTTTATCTTCATGGGCTTATCCGGGACTCGCAGGTTAGTAGAGTGTGTGTAGTTTTGTTCATATGCATGTATTGGTTCATAAATCCTTGTACAGTTTCATGGATATGTACAGCATCTCATGTCTTATGAAGACAATGGAAAAATAATTACTGCAAGGATTACTGACCAACTTTGGCTTTTCTATTGTGATTATTAGCATTTTACTCAGTTGTTGTTCCAATAGTTTAGCTTGCATGTATTATCCTCACTTTTACCTCCAAATCCTATTGTCTTTCAGGGACGGAAAATGTCGAAAACACTTGGTAACGTAATAGATCCCCTTGATACAATCAAAGAGTTTGGCACTGATGCTCTGCGATTCACTATTTCTCTAGGAACTGCTGGCCAGGTTGCTTTCTTTTCTTATAATCCTTGAAACTGCTCCTTCAAGAATTAGTGATATATATATATATATATGAGGCCTATCTACTTCCCTTTTCAGTGGATGGTTTGAAGCTTACATCAGATGCTGTTTGTTTACTAATACCTACTTTTGACCCAGGACCTTAATTTGTCTACTGAGAGGTTGACTGCCAACAAGGCCTTCACCAACAAACTATGGAATGCGGGCAAGTTTGTGCTACAGAATATGCCTAGTCAAACTGATGTATCTGCTTGGGAAGCTATTAGGAATTGTAAGGTCTGTTTGCCTCTATGAGAGGACGTGGTTTTTTTTTTGGTCACATTTTCTATGCTTACTGTAGGAATTGCCCTGTTCAGTAAACTGAACCAATTTCATTCCTCTTGCAGTTTGACAAAGAGGAGTCTGTTCTCAGGCTACCTCTACCAGAATGTTGGGTGGTAAGAAAATTGCTATGAAGCATCGTGACCGTTGTCAAATACCTATAGTTAAACTAATGACCTTGTTTAATTTCAGGTGTCAGAACTTCATGTTCTTATTGACATGGTCACAGCGAGCTATGATAAGTTTTTCTTTGGAGATGTTGGGAGGGAAATATATGATTTCTTCTGGAGTGATTTTGCTGATTGGTACATTAAATCTATCTAGTTTTTCATTGGAAAATATTTATCTTTATTTGAATAGAGGTACTGTAGATGATGAATAAATTTCCTGATCCTGGAATCTTAAACATGAGCCTTCAATTTAAACATCACAACACAAAGCATTTGATACAAGGGAGAGGCTGCACTTTTGATGAAATATATTGCCTATTTGGGATTGTGGTAGCGGTGGCGGTTTAAAGTGTTTTTTCACTTCGAAATGCATCAAAATGAAGCTTTTTTTATTTTTTAAAAATTATTTTTGACATCAACACATCAAAATGATCTGAAAAAAAAAAAAATTCATTTTAAGCAAAAAAAAAAAATCAAAATTTTTGGGAACGCGGTGCAAGAACTTTCAGTGGTTGAGATTTAGTGCATATATGTATGATCTATGTCACATGGTTGTCAGCGTTATAATTTTTCTGTTTTGAAGAAAAAGATTTCATTAATTATCCAGCTAGTTTTCAGAACAAATGTTTTAAATAAAGTGACAATTGATCCCTTAAAATGTTGGATTCACAAAGTGGGCAAATGTCAGCAGTTCTTTGTTTTGTTTTGTCATTCTTTATTGGTGAAACTCATAGTTTTTTCCTATTTGGCGCATATCCATATGATGCAAAAACATGTACATACATTCATACTTGTGCATCATTTATATTTGTGATAATACCAGGGGAATCCTTGGAATCTTTTTTGCCACATTATGTGCACTAGGTGTGGAACTCTAGGTATATGCGGTGCTTGTTATCTTAATTTATAATCCATATTTAGCTTTCTTTTGATGTACTTTGGCCAGGTATATCGAAGCCAGTAAAGCTCGCCTTTACCAGTCTGGAGCCAATTCAGCTTGTTCAGAGGCACAGGCAGTTCTATTGTATGTTTTCAAAAATGTATTGAAATTGCTACATCCATTCATGCCATTTGTCACTGAAGAACTATGGCAGGTAACAATTTTGTAGCATATAAATCATTTCAACTCTGCTCAAAGCTTTATTGGTTAGAGGTTAAATCAATATCTCTTCTCAATCCATCTTTTATTTTAACTCAACTGGACTCATTTGAGTGACTGTGTTGAGATTTGAGTTTAAAGATCACTGCTTTTATTTTAGAAGTTGATATTATGCGTTTGAGTTTGAAAGATCATTTCTTTGAGTTTGAAACTGATACAATATGTTCCTTGTGATGTCACTTTGTTAACTTGGTACAGATGCCACAGTTGCATGATGCATTTTTTTGATTCTCAACATCCTCCAATTTATATACAGGCACTCCCCGACCCGGAAGAAGCACTTATAGTATCTCCTTGGCCCCAGACTTCACTTCCACGGTTTCCCAACTCCATAAAAAAATTTGAAAATTTCCAAGCTTTGGTGAGTACACTCAAATACTTTCATTTCTTGCACACTCAATTGTCATCCTGTGAAAAAATTTATATTTATTTCTCATCTTTTTTTAGTACAAGCATAATGATTTCATCTTCACATATGAATTAGACTAGAGCAATCCGTAATGCTCGAGCAGAATACTCAGTTGAGCCAGCCAAGCGTATATCTGCATCTATAGTTGCAAGTGAAGAAGTCATCCAATACATATCTGTAAGTGCACTCCATTTTCTTAACCTGTCTTTTAGGTGGGCATTAGTGTGCTGTTCTAAGTAGAGCTTTAGCTGCATATTCAAGCAGGGATATAAACATTCTTTCTTGGTCCTTGATTTTCATTGGATTGGCAAAGTAACATTTGAACCTTTTACGTTTCAACTCCAATAGGCTCATATGCTGTCTCTGTTCCCCACCTCTACAAGTACCTACTGAGCTCATGGCCAGGGTCCCCCCTGGCTAAAAGAAATCTTTGTGCAGTAGAGATGTTAAAAATTCTGAAAAGAGAGGACTACAGATAAAACATGCAGCAACATGCTGGCCTTTTGTTCAGTAAAGCTAGGAAGAACTCTTGCATGTATAGATTCTCAAACTTCTGCTGCCCAAACTGATTATAACTTGTAAATGCCCTTTCATATCATGAAAACTAATTCAAGTTATATTCTGAAACTTGAAATGGTCCTCTCTCAACCATTCATATAATTTGCCGTGAATGATAGAGATATATGCTCTCATTATCTGTTTAGCTGCGTTTCTTTCATCAATATCATGTTTTCTATTTGATAAAAAGGAAAAGTAATACGCCCACTGATCATCTTACTATTTCTTAACACACTGTTTATACACTCTTCCTTGCTATATCATTCCTCACTTTGAATCTACAGATGTTTAGGCAAGGTGATTGAATAGTAGCCTTGTTTATCAAGACACTTCATAGCTGAGTTATTTGTTAAATCTGTGCATGTGCACACTAAGCGTGGTATAATAACCTGTCATTGCAGAACGAGAAGGAAGTCTTAGCTCTTCTTTCCAGGCTAGATCTACAAAATATCCATTTCACAGATTCTCCTCCAGGCATGTTTATTTCCCAATCAATTTTTCTTGTTTGTGCATTGTTTCTGCCTTTTGTTTTCTTTCTTGTCAATGGGACAGATATAAATCGTGTATAGTATTTTTGCTTTTATCATTTATTTTTCACTTCACTTATGACTGGCCTTTGAAATTTATATTCTAATGGATGTAAATTCTATTGTGCTTTAGGGGATGCAAACCAGTCGGTACATCTGGTTGCTAGCGAGGGACTGGAAGCTTACCTTCCTCTTGCAGATATGGTCAATATATCTGCTGAAGTAGAACGCCTTTCAAAGCGCCTCTCCAAGATGCAAGTGGAGTATGATGGACTTGCTGCTCGTCTCAGTTCCCGGAAAGTATGAACTTCTGCTCTTACATATACATGCATTTATGTCCAAAGATCCCCCCCCCACCCAAAAAAAAAAAAAAATAATAATAATAATAATAATAAAATAAGGGATTGCTGAACCATACTCATTATGGATTATGCATAATCCAAGGTTATAATTTCTAGGCCGTGGCAAATCTTGATGTTAATTAAAAACTGTTACGACATTTCATAGCTCTTGACATGTGGACTTGTGCAATATGCTTAAATCTGCCTCACTCTCCAGTTTGTAGAGAAAGCTCCTGAGGATGTTGTCCGTGGGGTTCGAGAAAAGGCAGCAGAAGCAGAGGAGAAGATAAAACTCACAAAGAACCGGTTAGCTTTCCTAAAATCCTCTATTCTGGTGTCGCAATAGGTTGTCTGGGGTAGACTTCATTTGTTCTCAATGTATCCACAAAATTGGATTCACCTCATTGCAAGACCAGTGCTCCATACAACCATCTGACGTCCACACCATCTACTTTCTGTTGGGACTGGCAATTATGGATGACCATTTGGAGAAGAAGTTGGACAGGATAGTGGACAGTCCGATATCTGGAAGTTCTGCATAAACTGAGTCTTGCTTTGCCTTGCTTCATGGTAGAGATAGAAGTATTTGACAAATTGCTTATGAGATCGGGCTACTATCCATGATTATTTTTGTGCGAGAGGTCACTGATAGAATTCTTGGCCATCTAAATGTACAGCTATTCGTTTAGCAGCAGCAGTTCTATCATTTTGGCCTGCCGTTACCTTTTGACATTGTACAATTAACATTAATTCTTGCATAGATTTTACCTTTTATGTGGATGTATCTGCCATTTTGCCTCGTCATGATCAGGTAGTCTTTTCAGCTTTGATGACTTGAAACCTAGTAAGAGTATTGTCGATGGCTATTTTAATGCAGTTGAAGAATGTTCTCCCTGATCAATGTTAAATATATCAAGAACGAGGCAAAATTCACTGAAGCACTATCAGATGATTCCAAATAGTTGGTGGATAGCTACTTGGCTGACAGTTCTTTCTTGTTAAATTCCTAACTCTTACTGTCTAATAAAATCATCTCGTCCAATTCATAAAAAGAAAGAAACGAGACCAATCAAACACATTTTGATAGGTATTTTAAGTCTTCGAGGATTATATATACAAGAGTCGAGCAAAAAACTGCGAAGCCAGTTTGACACTCTGGACTTGAAAGCTCACACCAGATTTCTCAAATCCGTTAACAAAAGCACGTCATGGCGATCAACTAGGCTTCAATGATTTTACATCCTTTTGTAAGTAGTTTTTATGTGATTGATTAAGGGAAACTTAAGGTAATGAGAGTCAATTTATTCCTATCCTATAATTGTGCTAGTTGTAGTTGATAATTTCTTTTTTCCCCTCTTGTCTGGATGAATTGCCTTACTTTGTTCTTTTCTGTTGATTAATAATCTTGTGCTATAGGGTTTCATGTCAATTTGACAAGTTTTACAATTAGTTCGAAATCTTGTCTGAATAAATGCAATTATTATAAAATATAAACTAGATATTAGGTATTGTGTTTTTTTACATATAAAATAATGTTATTTTTTATTAAAAAAATGACATCATTTCATGTTTGTTTTTTAAAAATATAAATTGGTTTATCAACCCGGGAGTCAACTTTTCCAATCTGAGCCTTGAGTTAAATAAACTCTTGAATTGATTTTTATAATTAATATAATAAATCATCATTATTTAATAA
>Ga0325411_1004981_pt1 | contig 14803 bp, 8 predicted proteins | sample PopdelMetagenome_13_FD_206181 | JGI IMG/M metagenome (GOLD analysis project Ga0325411, IMG submission 206181) | Populus deltoides microbial communities from Bellville, Georgia, United States - Xylem-PdIQD-R4 | ecosystem: Host-associated > Plants > Phyllosphere > Stem > Wood/Secondary xylem... | reverse complement strand
AATTTTACACATTGATTTTCACAGGAGAGTACGAGCATATTGTTTAAAAATGTAGCTTTTCAAGGTGTAGGTGACAAATAAGACAAGAGGTGAGACAAGACTTCTTTTCAAGGAGTGGATTTGCTAAAATATTTAATCAAGTAATTTTTTATTTTAATTAGAAAAAAAAATTCACACACACAAGTAATTGTATTTTTAATTAAAAGTTAGAAATATCCTCTCTTGTTTCAAAATAAAAACTGTTTTATTTTTAAGTTACGACTGCTTTTCTTTACTTTGTTTTCAAATTGAAGAAAGTATTAACTATAAACTATTTTTAAATAAAAATAGCTAAAAAAATATGTATTTTAAAAACATAACAATATCAAATAAATATTTAGATAAAATGATAATGGACATATAATTTAATTAATCGGGAAGCTAAAAAACTTTAATGATCTGTTGGTTAGAAATTTAAATAATTGTTTTTAAAATTTTTTTTTTATTTGATAATAAAAAATAATGCTAATATTGAAAATGAACAGTCTCAAGATCCCATTCAAATATCTATATTTTTTTTAGAGTGTTGTTTTCAATGATTTTGTTCTGCATTTTTGTTTTTTTTTTTGAACCCCTATTTGCATTTCATCGGACCGTATCATACTATCAGTTAAAGGCAATCACATATATAATAATTTTTTTTATTAAATATAAAAATATAATAAATCAAAATAAAACAGAAACTGACAGGTCATTTATACACATGTACATCATATATATATATATATATATATATATATTGCAAGGCGGCGCTGCATGTCAAAATCCAACCCATCTTCTTCCAAGCGAGAAGGGTAAGTTGAGCAAGGCCCAGCCATTCCTAATGGTAGGAGGTTAGCTGGGTTATCCATGGAGTTCTTCATCAAACCTGGCCCACATAACATAGACTTGCTGCTTCTCTGCACGCCGTGCATTCCATCTGATTTTAACCCGTTTTGTTTTATACTATAATGATTATATTACATTAAAGAATAATATAAGTTATATTTTATAATTTTATTTAATAGTTTAAGTTATTAAGACGAGATGATTTCTTGATATAGTATTAGAGTTTTGATAATCAAGTGGTCACGAATTTAAATTTCACATTTTCTATTTATTCGATAAAAATTAAACACAAAGTAATATGGACACGTGCAAGATTCAATCTTAAAAAGCTTTTATTTAAAAGGATGTGTTAGAAAATAATATAAATCATATCTTAAAATCTCATCTAGTAGTTTAAGTTATTAAGTTGAGATGGTTACCTGACAATTCCGATATATATTCTTATCGAGCGGACATTTTCATTTTGTTTTTTTATCTTTATTTGAATTTTCTTTATGATATTGATTCAAATGAGTTTGAATTGAATTTAAGTAATTTATTATCTTTGATTCAATTAAAAAATTTAGTTTGAGTTGGGTTTTAAATCTCGAATTTTCTAGTTTAATCTCCTAAATCTTGAACAACTATTTATAGAATTTATCATTAAATTTAATAATGAAAAGAAGATCTAACCGATGCCATCAAGCTTAATTAGCCAGCTCGTAATAGAAGGAAATTAAAAGAAAAGGTTAGCTAGCTGTAATTTTCATTTAATTAATTTCCTCGTGTGGTAGATTTCTATCGATTAATCTGGGGGTGGTGCTATCAATCGTGTCAAGTTTCGGCAAAGTCCGTTGCTTGTAAATTAGGCAATACCATGGATTCCTTGCATGAAGTCAACACACAATTTTTAAGATATTTTTAACACTGAGAGTACTATCACATCGGCTAGAGATAGATATCTTCTAAAAACTAACATCTGTAGAAATTAAAAAACTCAGCCAAGCTCCACAATGTTTATACATTTCTGGCATGAATTTAGTCAGTGCAAAAGGAGTGGCGCATCCTCCTTTAAAATGCCTTGATTTTCCGTCGTACCCGCAATTTCAAACCAGCCCAGCTTTTCTCCTCAATAATTGACCGGACTGACTAATTCATGGGCTCCTCCGGCGGTACTCAATCTCTTGCCAACTCAAATATTTTTACAAGTCTCACAACTTTTAGAATTACATTAATTTTAAAATTTATAAAAATTAATCGAGATGTACAAACTAATCTAAATATTTATATTAATAATAAAAAAAATACATGAAATAAAAGCAGGGTGAATAAGCCGCTAGAGAAAAAATTACGAACAAATTGTAAATAGCACAAATTCAGAGTTATTTTGAGCACAAGAACATCTCATGCCATTAATAATGGGATGTTCATGGTTGAATATCACGAAGCAATTAAAGCGCATGAATCTTTCATATAAAACAAGAGTTCGATAGATATTACATATGAATTTGTTACCTAAATTGTTAATGGATCAAATTTGGTCCACCCCAGAATACTTATTTTTTGCAGGATGACCAAATTTGCTCCACTAAACGTACAGAAAAAAACGATCAGAATTAATCTTTGATCAAGTACTGTTAACATATATAATTGCTTAAAGTCGATCCACATGGCTATGTCCGGCCTCCACCAAAATTAGGTGGTGGCCAGATGCCTCCGCCCCCACCATCACTAGTTACGTAAGACATGCAAGACAGTGGCACCAGGCAGAGCCCTCGGCTTCTCAGGTCTCTCTTTGGTTCTTCATCCCCCAAATTCGAAGCCTGAAACAATTGCAACATACAAAAAATGTTATAAATTAACTCTAAATCATTAACCAACACAATATGGCAATAACAAATATGATCATCGAATATAATAATCATTCTACTAGCTAGTAATAATGGCCAGTAAATAGTTTTATCTTTTCTTTTTTTGACGGATAGGATCGATAATTCGTTAATCAGGAAAATCAGCATGCCCCTGTCCATGATTTATGACAGTTCATCTTAAACAGGAATTAAGCCCTAGCTAGAATGCGACTTGGTAGAAAAACTGGGCATTTAATTAATTTAGTCATGCTCTTATCAAGGGTACAGTGAAGTAATGCTGACTTCAAAATCAAGCAACAGATGGGTTCTTCTTGGACTTCCACCATATCTATTGTTCTAGCTAGGAAAGTCAACGAAACAGCATCTCGATGCCTCTGTTTAACCTTCCAACCGGACTTTAAAAACGACATAAAGTGCATTCATATGTTTTGTATTGCGAGATGTTAGAAAGCCACTTTCATACCGCCGCTTGGATGCTTCTGCTCGTCTTGTTGCCGGATGACTTCATATATGGAATACTCAATGTCTGCAAAGACAAAAAAAGAAAAGAAAAGAAATTAAATCACAGCTACCTTTCTCTGCTCAAGTTAATTAGCCTTCATCAAAGAAAGTGGAAGGTCATCGTCATCCATTGTATAGGCTAAGTTAATACAATGATAATATTTCAAATGTTATGCATCCAAAGAAAAGATTCTACTAATCTCCAAGGTAATTAATCTTAAATAATAAAACAAAAGGCATCTGTCCTATCATACCGAGTACGTAATTCGATCACTAGGCATTGATCTCTTGTTCGTATCATAATTAGAAAGATGCCAAACACAAAGGAACAGAAGAGAAATGAAATCCTGACGGAAACCCTAGCTGCCATTTTTGCCTAAGCATGTGTACTTATAATACATAAAATTTTCTTCCAGAAGAACGAGGGTTCTTTAGTCTTTGCCCTAGTTTTGACCAAGGGGTCTGTATATAGGTAACAGCAACGCTAGCAATATCCTAGTGCATATTTTAAGAAAACATATGCGTGTTCGTGTCAGAGAAGGATAATTAAGTATTTAGAACATGACAAAATCTGAGAAGAATGTTGGTTAAGTGGAAAATACCTCGACCTGGTTTTGAAGGAATTTGATGTATCCAATAGCCTCCATTAGTACGGATGCCGTGTCTGTCTGCAATATTCTCCCGAACCCATCCACATGCAAAATCACAAATCAATTCCTCATTCGCAAGACAACAACAAAAATAACAACTTCTTTTTTTCTTACCTCGGATGAGCTGCTCCTGTTTATGTTTGCCACTCATTTCCCTTTTTTTCACTCGAGTGTATAAAGTTTTTTTTCCTTAATTTTAATCACAGAGTTTGGTTTCAAATTAATTAAGTTAAAATGTGTCAAGTTTCTAATCAATTTAGGCTCTGTTTTTCTAAGCTTCTAATTTTGCTAAACGAACTCTTAATCTAGACTTAAAAATAGATTACAACCATTAATATTAATCATCCAATGATGATGATGATACATACGATACTCGAGGGGCAACGAATTGAGGCAAAAAATTTAGATTACCTTTCCAAAGGGTGCAACTAACTGCTGCAAAGCTGCAATTCTATCTCCTAATTTCTCTTTTCTAGCCTGTTAATTAAATACCAAATGTCACAAATCTGAGCCAGATCGCATAAGAAAAAACAAAATAAAAGGAGCCATAACGCATGTATGTATTCTACAAAACGTTATTCAAATATATACTAGAGGTTTCGCACCTTAAGAGGAGGGCAGGAAACGCGTGACTCCAACCGCGATTTCTTGGGTGCAGCAGCCGGTGTTGCCTTCGGCTCCATCAAGCTTTTGTTGGGCCTTTTAGCCTCTGCCATTTCATTGGTGGAGGATATCTTTGAAATACAGAGAGTAGAGTACTGATAAAAATCAGTTCGATGATCGCTCAAAAGTCATTTTAAGAAAAGAAGATAATAAAGGGCGATTCTCCTGATAAAGAGATTCATACAACGCTTAAAGCTGAAAGTACCCATCATGTAGCAAAAAGAGAAGGCTAGCTGCTAGCTAGCTTTTCTTTTCTTTTGGTGCCATGAGTTGCTAAAGAAAATTTTTACATAAAAGGGTTTTAACTTTTAAATTTTACTATTAACTTAGGGAAAAAAAATATATAATTGAAATATATTAAAAAATTTAATCATATATATCTTATAAGATTTAGTATTCTAGATGATACACAGTCAGGGTTTCTTCAGCATAATACACTAGCTAGCTAGCTAGCTAGAGTTGCTGCACTTGTACAAGCTCAATGAATCACTACGTGGTTATTTTGTATGATAAATTTGAATTTGCTGATCCATTTAATGCCAAATTAAGGACATGTATATCTGCAGATATACATAATGCCCATATAATACTAAATAATTGCAAAAACAACAACTATCTGTCATGCCATGGTAAAATCAAGCAACAGCTCGCTGCTGCTCCAAAAATGAAGAAAAGGATAAAGAAGAGGGAAGAAGAATTAAACCTCACCTTATTAGGGCTACATGATGGCATCTGACTGGCTTGCTGCATGCGATCGAGACCAAAAGAAAGACTGTCTTTATTAAACATAGCAAGAGGATCATCAGAAGGTTGGGCAAAACTTCCACTAAATCTAGTAGACGTTAAGAGATCCAAGCCCTGCAAGTTCATGTCAAAGGAGCCTGATATCAACGGCGAAGATGGCTGACTCAAGTTTGAAATATTTATACTAGGATATATCTGACTAAAGTTCTCTCTGCTGGGTATAGCACTTCCAAAGCTGGAACCGTTGTGATGACAAGAGGAAATCTCTCGGGTTGAAAACTGATCATGGCCATTTCTTGGAAAGCCGGGTGAAATAGTCTTGAGAAGGAGCTTTTCACCAAGACTGAGACCCTCTTGTTCATCTTTGAAGTAACTTGAGGAAGATGGATGTGGATCTTCAATAGTACTTGAAGGGCTATTTAATATCTCAGTAAATTTGGGAAAAGAATCCGATGAGAGCTCTTCTTTAATTTTTGAAAGTTGCAGGTCATGATAAGCTGAAAGGCTGTTGAAGCTGCGAGCATTGTTATTCCAGTGCTGAAAGCCTAGGTCCTGAATCATGGTGCTGTTGACAGAAGAGACTGGACTCTCGTATTTCTGTCTTGGGTTGAAGATAACTCCATTGTGGTTTGGACTTAAGTTGCCTGAATTCCTGCATAAAGATCAGTTAAAAGAAAATAAATATATATATATAAAAGCCCTAAAAATCACCAATTCAAACAAGAAAATTAGAAGCACAATATGAAACTATAATAATACTCTCTAAAAATGAAAAAGAGAACACAAACTATCTAGCTTTTAATATATAGCTAGCTATCTGGGGTATTTGGTCTTGAACTCCAAATAAAAATCATTTGATGGTTAACAAAGACCTAACATGTTACAGGTTTGAATTCCTAGGCATTTTGATTGATGTACATCAAATCATCAGTAAAGAAAGGAAAGAAAGGTGAAATAAAAAAAGGAGATTCCAAATCTAAAGTTAATTTATATACGCTGGCGCTGTGAAATACACTAAAACATTTCGTTGTGGAAAGCTGCTTATAGTTTAGGGAGAGAAAAGAGGGAGAGAGCTGGAAGAACTCACAGAGTGATGGTTTGGGTCCAAGCATGGGTGCTTCCAGCTTCTGCATAGCTAGATGGGGTAGTAGTAGTTAAAGAAGAAGACCCAACAAACTGGTCTTGGAGCTGATCATGTTGGTGATGGAGATTTGCAGGCTCCATAATAATGAGAGTTTATTATTTAAAAGGCTTGAGAATCCCAAGATGAGTAATTAAGATTTAACTATCTATGGCTTGCTTGCTCTAGGAATCTCTCACTCTATTCAAAGAAACAGTTCAGGTGACACCCACACATCTTCTTTCTTTTGGAGAGCCACTTTTCTCAGTTTGGTCTTTACTCTTTCAAGTTTCCATCTAAAGTAGCCTTAAAAAAAAGGTGGGAGAGCTTGGATAACCCATCTCGATCCATACCTCTCTCCGACTTTAATAATTTTTTTTTCTTTTCCCGCAGCTTCTCAATATTCTCCCTTCTTCCCTCCCTCCCTCCCTCCCTCCCTTCCTCTCTCTCTCTTTGTGCACTCTGAAATTACAGGGAGATGATTACACTTCCCCTACGTTATGATGAAAGATCCTGCCTTCGATCCCAAGGCTTTCAACAAAGGGCCGAGGAGAGAAATGATAACAACCATGCCCCTCTCTCTCACACGCACACACAAAAACACACATACACACAGAGCCACATGTCCAAGGGTGTCCTTATATATACATTTCATTAAGCATGCACCCAACATGCCTTAGCGATCAAAGGTTTTGTGCACCTACAAATTAAGGGACAATCTGTTTTCTCGATGTGAGGATTTTAGCTTGAAAGTCTATTTGAAAGGGGTAATTCAAATATATATTAGGGTAATTCAGAGACTAAAGAAAACTTCTAAAAAAAAATTGTTATATACTAATTAAATTCGAGTTTCATCTAATTATTTTCTTCAAAAAACTAGTGGTTAGCAAAAAGATAATACTATATTGAAAAAGACTTGAACGTTAACATTGACGATGTTATTTACTAATACATCAAATTCAGTTTAATCACTTGGTTAATTAATCAAAGAAATTAATTAGTTAAATGGATATATAGATCAAGCTACAAACCATAATTCCTTCCACAACGGAAAAAATTATTACATGAACTTTGTCTATTAGACCAAACCACACTCGCTAAAGGAACTGTTTTAAAACACCATCTAAACTTCAAAATAGATCATTCCCAGATGAATTTGCATCCATAACTTTCAAGCAAAGAGACAAACGATGAAGAATAAGCTCAAACATTATAGTCCAAATCGACATGATATCCTAAAAAATCAGTTTGTTTCTTGCACTCCAAATATTCCATAAAATACCATAAGATAACATTGTAAATGCTCTTCACTGGAATCGACCTTTAACTAGAATACTTCATTGCAAAACAAGTTGATCGATAGATTTCAGCATGCACCAACTAATGCCCAACCAATTCATGAATCGTTGCCGAAGATACCAAGGTTCATAGCAATGAAGAAAAGGATGATTCACATTTTTTATGCCATTATCATAAAGAGGACAAGCTGCTTGACTTAGATTAAGCAATCAACTACGTACTAGAAAATCCCTTGTACAGATTGTATCTTGGAGCAAAAGCCACGGGACATTTCAATCATAAGAGGAGAAAATCCTTTCCATAATAGTGTAGTGAAAGTGAATATGGACCTGAATACTCTGCTTTATCAATAAGTTTAATGCAAGACTTGACAATATATTGTTCATTGCTTTCTGCTGTCAATTGCTTCAAATCCTCTTTGTGTGTACTCAATTTGACCTTATCTATTAGGAAAACAAATTGCTGAAGTTGTGTCTGATCTGAAGACCTTAATCTCCGATTTCACCTTAATTTGGCATTAGGAAAACATGTTTTTTTTTAATTACTAATGAAATGAAATTTGTGCGTGCATGGGCGACCATTATAACTTGCACTCCATATTTTCTTATCACATGTAATTGCTTGCGTGTTTAGTAGTGTGATGCATAGTATTTTTTAAAAGTTTTATAGCTAGAAAATGCATTAAAATAATTTTTTTAAGATTTATTTATTTATTTTTGATATAAACACATTAAAATCATAAAAAACACTACAAAATTAATTTAATATTTTTTCAAGGCAAATATATTTTTAAAATACCCTCAAACACAAAAACACTATAACGGTCAATGAATTGAAAGCCACAATAGCTAATTAGCTTTACTGTAAAGTTAATGCATTGTAATTTGCGTTGGTAGTTAATAGGTTTTCTCCTTGCTGTTTTGATCATTTACTTTTATATATATATATATATATATATATATATATATATATATATATATATATATATAAAAGTAAATGATTTTTTTGATTTGTCAGTAGTTTTTTTTTAGTGAAAGGTACATTTCATAGTCGAGCTTAGAATCTCCTTTCCTTCAGCATAACATAAAGTGTTTGACTCATAAGAAATAAATAAGCGGATTGAGATTTCAATTTCTTTTTAACCTTTCATGAATTATCGGTTTGAGTAAAATATAATGAATCTAATTTCAACTATACAAACAACAACCTTATTTATAGTGGAGAAGATATTCGGAATTTGGGCATATATAAATCATTAATTTCTTTGCTCTTTCTTTTTAAGTTTTTCTTTGTTTTCTTTTATTCTTTTGTACTGCATTCATTTTATTTTCATGTAAAAAATCTTTTAACTTTTCAAGGGTTATTTTTAAATGATTTTTTTTTTAGCAATACACACGATTATTATATAAAAAAAAATATCAGGAATTTCTAAAGATCATTCTAAGGTCTTCGAGTTCTGTCTCCTTTTCTTCTCGCAGGTTAATTCATATTTTTTATCAGACTTTGAAAATGCTTCTCGGTCAATATCGGTAAACCAGCAAGTCATTAAATAAATTTATAACATGTCCTTGAAGTACCCTTTCTTTCATGAATGCTTCCGCTTTCTCCATTGTCTAGCTAAATATTACTTGAAGAAGGTGACATGTCTCCAGATGCATGCATTGCACAAAGCTATCAGTACCAAGTCACTGAATTTTGATTGGACGTTCATGGTCTTGACTAGCTAGTACATGGTTTGGTCATTTGGATTTATCAGGAAACTTGCAATCATATTTTAATATCCATATCATGATCATGATGTGAGAATTTTTAATGAAATATCTTGAAATTTAGACATATTTATTGAATTATTTAGCAATTAACCTAGAAAAAAACTTGGGTTATATATAAGATGGGCTCACTTGAATTAATTAGTTTTTTTTAAACAATTATATTATTTTTTTAAAAAAGTCATCAATCATTCATTCCCAAAATACAAAATATACATTAATTATCATGTAATTTCATCAATTGAACCTAAGGATATATATAGTTTCCTTATCAGCAAAAGAAAAGAAAATGAAGGATAGATAATGTTTTATCTTTATCTTTATCTTCTTTTTTTTTAATTTTTAAACTCCAAAAGCTCATCATGATGCTTTGGAAGAATGATCAAGTCTCATCTAATTTCAATCATACCCCCCTAGTGGCAAACAAAAAGAAGCTAACCCTAGTCTTGTAGTCTTTCATTGTACAAACATTGTGGTGCACAACTGTCTCTACATCTTAATTTTTCATTCTATTTTCAAATTTTATTTGGCTCTTAATTATTAGTTTGCTGCTTACTGTAAATGATCTAGTGTTTTGACAGATATACATACGTTTGCTTATCCATACTATAAATGTGTACGGGTGCTTTGCTTATTCTTCTCTTCTTTTGTTTTGTTTTTTAATATTTTTTTAAGATATTTTTTAATTAAAATTATATAAAAATAATATTTTTTATTTTTGATATTAATAAATCATAACCATAAAAAAATCAATTTAATATGTTTTCAAGCAAAAATCAATTTAATAAATATTTTAAAAAGCACATGTTATAATATATAAATAAACACTTACTAAAATCTCTATGCTATTTATTCTTTCAAGGATAATTAAAATTCCAAGACCTTCGTAATAAAATTCTCAAATTTTGCAGAAAATTCTATAAATATGTACACTTCCAACTTAACAGATGTCTGAAAATCCATTTGCCCTCCAAAAACAGAAATGACTTTATAGCTGGCCTTAAATGAAGGTCTTTGCACAAGAACCTTCCTGGTGAAAAGACACATCTTGAGCCCTCAGGATGACCGTTGCTATTTTTATGAGCATCATTCAGAAATTGTCTCTCACATCCTCATGCATTGCCCAGTAGTCTAGAAATTATGGAATAAAATTGTAGCTTGGCGAGGTTTGAGCTAGGTAATGCCATATATATGGCCTTGACAACCTTCAATATAAATGGCTAGGTCTTCTGCAGGAAAAACATTGCAAGTTTGAAAGATCTGTTTGGGGGGCTTTATGTTTAGCATTGTCTAGACTATATGAAATGTTAGGAACATCTTGATATTTGAGGAAAAGCAGTCAATCTGGGAAGATATCCTATGACATTTGTTTTACTTTGCTGCAGGCTGAATTAAAAATCTAAACTTTTCATTTTGGTGTACCGGTGTTGATCTGTATAGGAATCACGAATGTATTTCGGCTTGGTCTGCTTAAGTTTTGATGTCATGTGGTTTTTGTATTGTTTGCTTCATTAGTAGGGTTTTATATTTTCTTGTTTTTCTTTATTATAATTAGGTTGATATCTAGGCTACAATCTATGTAGCTAAAGCTTTATTCACACTGATCAGGTTTTTTCTTTTTATTCTATATATATTCTCGATTTCACCAAAAAAAAAAATATATCCCACTTAACATTAATATTGAGTTGTAAGGCACAACCAATAGAATGCTTATATATATATATATATATATAAAATTAGTTGTGAAAAATTTCAATCAAACTATACACACACACTATTCTCACAAATGAAACTATTTTTTTAATAAATAAGATATATATATATATATATATATATATATATATATATATATATATATATATATATATTATTGCTGATAACTTTCAAACTCAATCATATCGAATTGTAAAGCCATGACTAAGTGTAAAATGAAGTGCTGCAGGAGCGTCCCGTGAGGAATTAATAAGAAAAAAGAAATCTTAAATTCTGACCACTACAAAACTTAAGAAATGAAAAAATCTCTTAATCTCTATAATGCTTTTGTCTACTCATGGAGGAGAAATTAAGAGAGCTCAATTAATAATCATAGATTAAGTATGATTAAGCTGTCAATGCATCAAAGAATTAAGTATGTTAAGCTGTCAATCCATCAAAGAATTAAGTATGATTAAGCTGTCAATCCCTCTAAGAAGACCTCTATAATAATGTTTTGTTCAGCCCCACAAGGGTTCACATCAGTCGAAAAGTTGATGGGAGAATGTGAGATAAGAGCATGGGCAAGCTTAACTTTACCCACCTGTAGCTGCTAGCATGCCCGCCCACCTTTTGTTTTCTTGCTTGTTTATTTGTTTTTAGTTACTTTTTCCCTCTTGTTATTCAAGGCAATTATTCTTTATTAATTAACGAAAGCTTTACTTCCTTAATTATTCTTGCTGGTCACCATTTGCAAACTTCCTAGTCTCGCTACATTCCAAGATTCAATTCACAAAAGAGCTGTTTCTTTCTACATTTCAATTTACATAAATCTTTAATTATCACTCTCACTTTCATGAATCTTAAAAGATTCGTTCAAGGAAATCGGAAGGCGTAATTAAGCGTACTGCCTGCCCTTTAACAATAATTTCAAGGCGTGATGAAAGCAATGGAGGCTTCAAACATCAATTAGAAAGGTCAAGAGCATAAAATGAAATTATAGATGGATGAAAGGACAGAAGGAGCACATCATTCATTAAATTAGTATTTGGACGGCAAAAGATTAGAAAGCAGTTTGAGTTCGATCGGAAGATAAATATTTATGCATGGTATTCCCCCAACATATGCACTACACCCAGTAAAAAATTAAGGCTTTCAACAGAGCCATCAGGTTTTTAAAGATTAATATTTCTAATGTTTTCACCACCTTGCTTAATTATTTGATTAGGACGGGCTGGTTAGAATGCCATAGGTAGTTTGTGATTGTATATATAAATTACCACAAGAGATCGATGATCATCGTAGGGTAAGCTATTCCCTTCAATAATTTCTGTTCAACATTACTGATCTAGAGGGATTCATTTATTTTTCTTCTTGATCTTACTTGGATGCTGTTACAGATTAATATAGTAACCTAGCTATTGAAAAGGTATATACGAGGCAATATGTTAGAAATTGCCTTGTATCTATTCCCTCGTGATACAGGGCAACATGTTTGAAAGACACTACGGATATGAATTTGTTTTTTGACTGATTGGTGATTAGAAATTGACATTCTTAGATATCTATATATTTCCTCAATTGTATGTTCTCTCTTGCTACTAATTAAGCTTTTGCAGTTCTAAATCAAGATTGCTGGTTGTGGAATTTGAATAAAAATTAATATCTATTAACTTGAACAACTTAACCTTCTTCTTACAAAGCTAAATTAATGAAGCTTGCTAGCTTGAAACAACACTATGAAGACTCCAAACGTAAGACTATTTTCACTTTGGCCTCCGATGTCTTGTGGGGTATTTGATTGGCTAGATTTTTTTAAAATTTTCAGTATTTGATTTAATTCTTTGTCGTCTAGCTTTACAGTTGAAGTCACTTGAAAGAAACTTCACTTACAGAAGATTAGACTTGCTAAGAGAAACAAAAAGTTTTCTAAGTTGATCTAATAAGTCCTGAGACTTTCTGTTTTATTATATATTTTTTTATCTCTTGTTGTTATCTTTCTTTTTTCTGTGTTCTTTTCTGTTTGTACATATTTATTTCTGTAATTTTTAATGCTAGTTTGTCATACCCTTACTTGCAACAGAAGTATAGATTAATTATTAAAAAACAAAATAAAAAATAAGGTAATAATATTCGAAATAAATCAGATAACAATTAATTAATTAATTAATTAGAGAACTACTTAAAGTACTGTTCAAGTGAAAAAAAAAGGCCAGGATTGGTTCCTACATGAACTTGGGAATTTCTGCCGAATGTGTTTATCATTTTATTCAAAAGTATATAGTAGCAATCATATCGAAAGTACTTAGAGCGAGTGATTGAATAAAAGGGTATACGTACGGCTACCGTTTGAAGATTAACAACCTGAAATCTCTCTCTTTCCTTCCCTTTAAGCACTTCTAATTATTTGCAAATATATAAAATACTCACTGTGGGAAATATATAAGAGTTTAAACAGCATAAAGCTGTCGAAGGCTACGAAGAAAATAAGAGGGATTTGGGGGAAATATATGTAGCTAGCTAGCTAGTTACATAGCCATCCATGCTGAATTTTTAATCCTTGGATTAAAACATGGTGAATCTTTCAACCATGCGCTATAATTAAATCATTTATCATATATATATATATAAAGATTCTTTACATGAACTTTTGTTAAAAGCAGCTCGATAACCCTCCAAAAGCATTTTGCTGTCATCGATGTCTTTAGGGGTCCATCAAAATCATAAATTAAAAAAAAAAAAAACCTTTTTCTTCGGTCATAGCCAGTCAACCCTAGGTAAAACACCCATTGGTGGCACTTTCAATAAAGATATTTTATTTTTATTGTAAAGTTGCAGTCTTTTCTAAATAGTTATATATAGTATGTATTAATTAACCTTGAGCTTAATTATAAGACGTACGTACATTTTGTAAAGCTAATGCTTTCTATATTTCATGCTAAATAAAGCTATGATAATAAATTAATGATTTAGCAGTTAATAAATCATATCCTAAGTTGATGGGCGCAAGTTACCAAATCTGAATATTTTCTGCAACTAAACTCATAGGAATTCCATCTCTTAGCTAACCCGAGTTAGATATTGGAGGATCCTCCACCCTTCGAGAAAACTTGCTTTGCAAATACTCTAATTATTGTTCAAGTGTAAACTTCTACACCTTCCAGTGTATAACAACCCTGAAAAGACTAATCTTGATATGTTTTCAGCAACCAAATCACAAGTGATAAAAGATTTTTTCTTTTCCCAGACGATGTATCTGCGACATCCTCTCCCGCTCCACTGTAGATCTTGGACTTGTGATGATCTATTACCCTATAAACATATTGGTTTTAATTACGGAAAGTGATCTTTCCTTGTACCGAAACTAATTATTTGACCACCTTTCTTGTTTGGTGAAAGGCAAGGCGTGTGTATATCCAGCCGAAATTAAGGAATTGTTGAAAGTTTTACTTCTTATTATTCATATGATCAGATATGAAACATGGATATATGGTAGCTAAAAAGACTTATTTTAATCATCAAGCGAATTCTTTTTGATTGGACTCCGTAGGGGACGCACTGCGCCGTAGGTCGACCAAGATTTGTTTTTAATGTAAAAAAAGATGCTAAAGCGATGCAACCATTTCTAATATATATATATATATATAT
>Ga0325411_1004980_pt1 | contig 14804 bp, 5 predicted proteins | sample PopdelMetagenome_13_FD_206181 | JGI IMG/M metagenome (GOLD analysis project Ga0325411, IMG submission 206181) | Populus deltoides microbial communities from Bellville, Georgia, United States - Xylem-PdIQD-R4 | ecosystem: Host-associated > Plants > Phyllosphere > Stem > Wood/Secondary xylem... | reverse complement strand
AGAAAGAGCTTAGCTCATGGCTCAGGTCTCTTTCATGTGGCTCAAGTGTAAACCAAACTTTTTATGGGTCTAGTTTTTTTTTAATAAAAATTAATGTATTTTTAACCCTTTAAAATAAAAAAATACATTATTTCATTGTTTTTTCAAAAGGTTTTTATATTTGACTTGAAACAAACCGTCTTTTTGTAATTAATTTTTTTAAAAAATTAGGGTTATTTTTTTATTTTAGTTCCATACACAATCCCTATTTTTACTTTTTTTTTTCAAATTGTTGTTTGATATAAAAAAATATTTCATGCATATGGTTGAGGTGTAATTAAATAAAAAGTAATCATGAAAATAAAAAATTGCTAAATCTAATGGGGTGCACGACCTAAATAACAGGTTTGACAGATTAACTCTTGTTAACTTGGGTCTTCTTTTTATTGTTTTGAATTGAATATTTTTATTTTTAATTTCTTATGAATTGTTTTTTTTTTGCATTTACTATAAAAAAAGGCATCGAAAGAGCCTACATATTCATTTTGTTTTTGCTAAAACAAATATCTAGCCTACGGTAAAGCATGAGTCAAATGACTAGTAATATCTTATCTGACTATGGAACTAGCCTATTGGTTTGCACTTCACTGCAGGGTTGATTTTTTTTATAAAAAAACACATAAAAAAATTGCAAAAGTGTTGCTAATGTTGTTTTTAGCATAAAAAATCAACCATGAATTTGAAATTTGATGCATATTAAGCGATAACCTTTTTAAATACTAAGATGTGGAAATATCAAATGACACAAATATTTTTTAATATTAAGATGATGTCATATCAAATCAACCCAAACCAACCTTGGTTAACTTATAAAATTCACGTCCCGAGTTATGAGATCATGATAACCCCATAGAAATAAAACCAAAACAATTTAGAAAGTCTAATTCCCAAGAAGCCAAATGTTGAATGATGAAAAAAAAACAAGTTTATTTTTTTAAAAAAAGCAACTCGAGTCAACTCGTTAAACTTGCGACCGACGTCATAAAAACAAGATTACCCTATAGAAAGCAAATTAAAAAAATTACAAAACCCAACTCTCAATCAACCCATTGTTTAAGGATGAAATCAAACAAGAAATAATTGAAAAAAATAATAATTTGATTTAACCTCACTTCAGTTGACGAACTAGGTCATATGACCATAATTACCTAATAGAAAATAAATCAAAAGAAACCATGAAACTCAATTCTCAACCAACTAAACCCATAACATGAGTCATGAGAACAAGATTAACCCATAAAAAGAAGATTGAGAAAAAAAACTTATGAATCGCAACTCTCAACCAACCCATTGTTAAAGTATGAAATCAGAAAAGAAACATTTAAAAGAAAAATGAAAAAAGCAACTCATCTCAATTCTCAACCCAGGTTAACCTAGCAATCTCACGACTTGAATCATAAAACTGAGATAACTTAATAAAAATAAATAAAAAATCATAAAACCCAAATCATAACCAGCTGAATGTTGAAGGCTAACATTGTAAAAAAAAAAAGAATTACAAAAATAAAAAAACAACTCTTGCAATACCCCATGTTTTAATAGTAAATTTAATCAATGTTTTATATAACATACATCAAAATAAAGTATATTTTTTTAAGTCTGATGATCCTTACAGGTACTCTGGTTTGACCTATATTGGCATTTAATGCAATTCAATAATCTTTCCAAATTTTTTATCTTTTTAACGAAATTTCAGCAAAGTCTTCCATATACAGAGCTTGATCTAAAATTTCATCGTGCTACCTACACAAAGAGAATTCTAGTAATTTCACTCAGATACCTTAGGCATACCATCGGTTTATTTTTTATTCATCAAATTCTTTTACAATTTATCTATGGTTTTTATGACACTTCCATTTTCTTCTTTTCATTAATAGGCCATATACATTACAAATTTAAATGCACGATTGGATTTAAACAAAAGATTTAGCATAACAACAATAACAACATTCCATATTCAATATATCTTTAAAAAAAGTTATTACAATAACATAATCATTCCAAAATACATAGGTTTTATACTTAACAAAATATAAAGTAATAAACTAAATCAGCACTATCTCGTCAAGGAAAATGAACTTGCAAAAATTATAACATTTAGAGTAAAAAGGAATATCATTATTTGATAATTTAATATTCCACAAATTTATTCTCAACCAATATATTAACTTAATATTGTCAATAATTCAAATTTTCAATATAAGACCAAAAATCAATTTATTCCTACATATCCATAAGTCAGATTTAGTAATACTATATCAATTTACACATATCCCCTTAATTGTTATCAATATAGATGACTAAGTCATTTATTATTCATGCCACTTATCATCTATGTGACTCAACAAGCCTTTTACCCATCTCTTTAGTCACCATCAACATGGTCACTAAGTATCGGAATACATTTCTTTTTTTTTCTTTGTCATGCCCGTCAAGTTTATCAATCAATATCCATAACAATCTCCTTAACTATCATCATTACAGTATACTAAGTATCATAAATACTTTATGTCCTTCCATATTTTCGATCAACATCGATAATCATTTCCTTAGTTAACGCCATTATAATATACTAAGTATCAGATATCTTTTGTGTCCGTCAATATTATTGATCAACATTGATGTTCATTTCTTTAGATACCGCCATTATGGTATACTAAGTATCAAACATCCTTTGTGTTCATCAATATTATCGATCAACATTGATATTTATTTTCTTAGCTACTACCATTATAGTATACTAAGTATCATACATCCTTTGTGTCTGTTAATATTATCGATCTTTAAAAGAATATATAATTATACTTGATTAGAATTGAATCCCCCATTTACACTGAATTCTTAACTTTTATTTAAACCAGGTCATACAATAGTTCGCTCTTGCGAGTTAATTCATGACATTTCTATTTACAACATAATTTTTACTAATGCACATTAAGAAAATAAAACTTAATAAAGTACTAGAATTTTATATAGGATGTGGTGACATGCACCTATTTGCTCCTCTAACTACATGAGCTCCTTCAACCACAGATGATCTTGCTCTTGGTGTCTCTCCTAGTTGTTTTGCACTTAATTGTATGATTTCCCTTGCAAGTTTCTCCTCTACTTCTTCTCCCTTTCAAATCCTTTGTTTCTCTCTCAAGTTTCCAACTTTCTCCCTTTTAAACTCTCTCCTAAATCCCTTTTTTAATCTTGTTTTTACATCAATGATCCTTTATAAACACACTTAAACTCATATACTTGAATAAAAAAGTCATTTACTTTAAAAGAAAAGAGAAAAAAATCCCCCCTCTTTCATCACATATGTTTTTGACCATTTAAAGGAGAAAAGGAAGGAATTTTTTACTTAATTATAGAATTTATCATTACTTATGCCCATGTGTTATTTATGTAATTTATCCGGCCATTAGTACTTTTGCAAAGCTTTCCTAAACTTCTATTGGCTGAATTTTTAACCTAAGATAGAAAAATATATCTAGAAACTCCCTGTAAAATTTCAGCCCGATCCAACAATTAGATTCAGAGTTATGCTTAATATCATAAAACTGGACAGTAAATAATTTTACACCAAAATCCAGATTTGCGTACTATTTTATTTACTTAAATTGTCAATATTTTAAAACTAATTCATTGGAAGCTCCCATCCATAATCATAATAAAATCTTCCTTAGAGTTTTCACTGCTTTCGGTCAAAATAACACAATTGTACGCAGAGATTATACCGGCGATCAATGTCTTTTACATGTAAAATCATATATTATTTTATTTCGATTTCCCTTTTATTTTTCTAAACATTGCACCCCCAAATTTTATAAAATCTCTTCCTTTGAAATAATTATTTTACTCGATCGGAAAGTTTACGTGATTTATCACTCTTTAATATTTCACGTATCGATTTTATTACTTTATCTCATCTGAAATTTAAGTTAATTTACTAGCGATTTTCATATCATATCAAAATAATTTCCCTCCTAATTTATCATTTTTAAACTAGAAATCACCCTTTTTATCACTAATTTACTGATTTTTAGATCAGGGGTTTACAACTCGAGTCAACTTGAGCTAACCCTCCAAACCATTATCCCATAAAAAGTAAATAAAAAAAAATTAAGGAAGTCAATCCCTAACTCACTCAAAATCAAAGGATGAAATTGAAATTTTTTTTTAAAAGAACCCTAAAAAACATTAGAAACGACAATTAAAAGAATAAAGACCAATATTAATATAAGCAAAAGTTACAAAGCAAGGCACGAAACCTAAGACAAAGAGAGAGAAAAGAAAAATGGGTCTCCAACGACATATTTAATTATTTTAAACTAGTAAAAGTTTATTTAATTTTGTGAAACTGAGCATCATACACATCCTAAAAACTTTTATTCGCAAGATTCTCAAATCTAGACAAAAAAAAAAAAAACCATTTTAAGTTCAATCCTAACTAAACTTAATATGAAATAATCACATTAAAAGAAAAAAATTATTACACCATAAAAAAGGTTAAAGCTTCCACTGTCCATGCATTTTAATCCTTGATTCTAGCAACAAAAAGGGGTTGAATAGTTGTTAATTGTTTAAATTCGATCATATATCTTTAATTATGTTAAATTAATAAAATTTTATTTAATTTTATTAAACCGAGCATCAACCAAGAGTCATTGTTTTATCTATATATTGTGTAGATCCCTATATAAAGTATCTAAAACAAACCATCAAATTTAATACCCAATGTTAAAGAACCGAACCAAATTGAGAAAAATAAAAATTAGGGATAAAAATGGAAAAAGTCAAAATAAGTAAAAGAAAACACTTTGGAACACTAATAAGATCCACGGTGATTTATCTATAGTGTTAAGGTGAAAATGACAAACCTTTTAATTTTATTTTTAATTTTTAATTTAATTTAATTATAATTGTAATTGTAATTACAGACCCTAGTTTTCAGCAAGTATCCTAATAGGAAATTATGTCGTTATTTTTTTAATAATAAATTAATATTAATTAGTAGTAGTTATAGTATTCCTTCATTTTGATACTAGCAGCAGTTAACCATAAGATTGTAGCGGAGCAGTTCTATCCAGCCTTTTGGCTTGGGATTCGATCCATAATCGAAAAGACTAATCTTTTCTGACTTGCGAACTCAGAGAGAGAGAGAGAGAGAGTGAGACTGAGACTGAGAGAGAGAGAGAGAGAGAGAGAGAGGATTGTCTGTGTCTAGCAAAGAGAACAAGAGCGACCACAAAAAAAAAAGAAGAAAAAAAGTTGCTCACCAAATTCAAGGTAACTCCTCCCCCCACCCCTCTCACTCCCTCTCCGCATATTTATGTGTGGGTGTGTGTACTATAAGCAATGAGAAAGATAGATAGGTTGGAACTTGATGGTGAGGAATTATGATTTCATTTCGTTTATATTTTTCTGTTGTTTGTTATTATTATTATTAGTTTTACTGCGTATTTATTTGTTTTTTTTTTCCTTTCTGTGTGTGGAAGATTGCAAGATGCAGTTCCTTTATTTTTTTTCTTTGTTGAGGCAAATGATATTGTGCTTTGAAAGCAATCTCAAAAAAGTTTCTTTGCTTTTCATTCAAGTGAATTAGTAGTTAAAACAGGTGGAGGGTTCATATTTCTTAAGTCTCTGGGAAATGAATCCTTTCTCTTTCCTTTTGGAAACAAACAGAGACTGAAGCTTGTCAGCAAATTTCACTTTTTTTTTGTTTTCTTTTTGCATACACCTTTCTAAGTCACAGCAAAAAAAGAAAAGAAGGAACTTTTGGATGTTGATGATGGACTCTTCTTAATTAAAAGCCAATTTGCTGATATTAAGGTGCTTCCTCTTTTTGTCCCTTTTTTCCCCTTCCTGTACCACCAGTTGACTTTCTTCTTAATCTTCTTCTTTTTTTTTTTTCTTTTTGAAACTGGAGCTTAATTTTGTTCTTAGTTATCTATCCTCTGGTGGTCTCTGCTTATCAATTTATTCCTGGTGCTTGTGTTTTCTTTTTTCCCTCATGAAACTGTAGTATCACTTTTGCTTGTGATTAAGAAAGTCAATAACAAGTATGTATTAATAGTCTTCAAGCTCATGTTTCTTCCATCGATAACAATTATCTATCCTCCCTTGTTTGTATAGATCGAAGGACGACAACAACTCAAAGCTATTGCTGAAATCTTTTAGTAGATTCTTCTTCTGGAGTCAACATAGACATTTCTCCCATGAGAAATTCAGGTTTGCCTGTAAACTTGTAAGTGATCGTGACCTTTTGGGCATTTTGCATGTCTGGCCCTGAGGTTATTGTTGGTAATGAGGAACGAGCACTGACTTGTGCAGACAGGACGAAGTCTGTTGATGCCATCTCTGACAGAGGCCGCTCATCTATATCAATCAATGGTGAATCTTTCCGTGCTTCATCTGAAAATTTAGCCTTTAGAGTTGGGGAGCTTGGTCTTCCCAATGGGGAATCATATTCTGGATCATTGCTTGGCAATGCACCTGAGGGGAATGGGAAATATGTATGGTCGGATGGTTGTGTATATGAAGGTGAATGGAGAAGGGGGATGAGGCATGGGAATGGAAAAATTCAGTGGCCTTCTGGAACTGCTTATGAGGGTGAATTTTCAGGTGGATACATGCATGGTGCAGGGACCTACGTAGGTTCCAATAAGTTGACATATAAAGGAAGATGGCGTTTGAATCTCAAGCATGGATTGGGATACCAGGTTTATCCTAACGGGGATATCTTTGAGGGCTCTTGGATACAAGGAAGTCCAGAGGGTCCAGGCAAGTATACCTGGGCTAATGGGAATGTCTATCATGGGGATATGAAAGGGGGCAAAATGACAGGGAAAGGGACTCTTACATGGACTAATGGGGATTCATTTGAAGGAAGCTGGTTAAATGGTATGATGCATGGATTTGGAGTGTATACATGGAGCGATGGCGGTTGCTATGTTGGAACTTGGACGCGTGGTTTGAAGGATGGAAAAGGATCGTTTTATCCAAAAGGGAGCCGGTTTCAAGCTGTAGAAGAATGGTACCTCAATGCTCTAAGAAAAAGAGGGGTACTTCCAGATCTAAGAAAGCAGAACCACGCACTTATTCATCATGCATCTTCGGTCAATATGGGAAATGTCAAGGTAGGTGAGAACCAGGGATCTCGTCATAATTCATCTGATAAACTATCCAAGGGAAACTTGTTAACTTTGGAGCAGTCTCGAAACAAAAATGTTTCTCTGGAAAGGCGCTGGAGTCTTGAGGTATATATTGAAAAGGTGATAGGACATGACTCATCATTAGATTTATCTGAAGGCTTAGGGAAGGAGTTTGAAACAAACACACCACCAATCTTGGAACGAGAATATATGCAAGGTGTTCTTATTAGTGAACTTGTGTTGAATAGTAGTTTTTCTTCATCATCCAGAAGAACAAAAAGGCGACAGAAGAAACTTGCAAAAGAGGTCAAGAGGCCTGGTGAAGCTATCATTAAAGGGCATAGGAGTTATGATTTGATGCTCAGTTTGCAGCTTGGAATAAGGTACACTCAATCTTGCGACCATTATTATGTACCTTCATCCCGTGTCAAGGTCACTTTAATCTTCACCTAAAAAGCCCGTTACTTTCATCCAGTTTCTTTGTATGATCATCCTATGATTGTTAAGCACTGTGCTTTCTCCCCTCTTCCTAGATATTTCATGTACCTTGGAATTTGGATAGAAGTATCAACCTTCCCGTTCCACTTTAAAGAGGGTCTTTTTCTTTGTGGTTTCTGACATTTATGTAGCTCTCAGCATGCATCTTGATGTGGAAATGTGGCTATTCTGCATCGTCTGAGGCAGATTTGTCTTATGATTGTGTGGAATGATGCAAAAGGATCCATATAGCCAACCCCAACTAGTTCAGGACTGTTGTTGTCAACAATGCCTTAAACTGCTGTCAGCCAGTTTTTTTTAGCAGGAATCCGCATATTGCATTTGATGTTATCCCTTGTTTCATTATGTTTATCTTAACAAACACAAGCATTTAATATGCATCAGAATGTGGTCAGGTATACTGTGGGGAAAATTACACCTGTACAGAGACGAGAAGTTCGTGCTTCAGATTTTGGCCCGAGGGCAAGCTTTTGGATGAATTTTCCGAAAGATGGATCCCAATTGACACCTCCTCACCAATCAGAGGACTTTAAATGGAAAGACTACTGCCCAATGGTTTTCAGGTTTGTTTGATTCACTTTCAGTTTATTAAAATTTTGAGAATTATCTGTGGGTCCTATCTTTTTTTTTTTTTTGTCTTGTTGAGTTCAATTAACAAGCCATGTTCATCTGTAAATCAGGTCAATTCATCTCATCTGTTTCTGCAATGTTCTTTCTTTTATGCTTCTTAACAAACTGATATTGCATCATCTCACACAACATGGAGTAACCATGCTCAAGTTGAGCATATCAAACATAAGTTTGACCAATTTTTCTGTGATAGTTAAAGTTTTGAGGTATACAGGTTTGATCTTCCATAATATGTTCAGTATTCTTGCTTCCAAGTTGGGGTGCCAATTGGTAATCGTTCTAAAACTCCATGTAAATTTAATCTAGTGATGCTAACTTCTGATTCTTTTGTGTTTCTATAGCCTAAAACTGTTGGAGTGCTTAATATCTTTGTTTGGTATCATCAAGCATTTTGGCTTTTATTTTTCTCTGTCTGTTATGGAGGACATTGCATTTACTTAGGATATTTATTCTCATTCTTGTGGTTCTCTACAGATAGAATCTTTTGGACCATAACCATGCATAGCTTTCCACAGTTATTTTTACAAGGAAAAAATGGAAATGGAATTACCTGTAAATCTCTGCCTTACTTTTGATGTGTCAGATCCATATATTCGTGGATCTTGGATTACTTTTTGTTTCCATGCTAACATGCCATTCTTAATACTCACAATAGGAATTTGAGAGAGATGTTCAAGATCGATTCGGCTGACTACATGATGTCCATTTGTGGAAATGATGCTCTTAGAGAACTTTCCTCTCCTGGGAAAAGTGGTAGCATCTTTTTCCTATCTCAGGATGATCACTTCATGATTAAGACACTTCGGAAGTCTGAAGTAAAGGTACATAATACCCTACCAAATGCAAGTAGACCCAGTAACTTAAATGCAAGACAAAGGACTAGTCAGGTTTTAATTTTGTCGGTGAACAAAAGGATCATAAATGTCCATTCTGAACAGCGAACCTCTCCTACTTCACATTCAAGCATTATTACTGCTACCTGTTACATTGGCGATACCTTGCATGCGTTTTAGGAATGTTTATTTAGCAACTAACAAAGTGTCTTTTAAACAAATAAATTTCTTATGCTTGCATTTCTAGTTGCTTTTCCTTTTGAACTGTTATATTTACAACTCCACTCACCAGAGTTCTTATATATAGGTGCTTCTGAAAATGTTGCCGGACTATCATCATCATGTGAGGTCGTATGAGAATACACTCATAACAAAATTCTTTGGTCTTCACAGGATTAAACCTTCAAGCGGTCAAAAGGTAGTGGCATTTTTTATTCATCATAATCCCATGAGATGTTTGCTTACTTCCATTTGTTATGTGCAATTAGTTCAAGAAACACTTTAATCAAACTTGTATCAAGCCATTATTATCCTATCTTAAAGCTTAATATATGAACACCTGTTTAAAAAAGCTAAGATTGGGAACTATTTCCTGTATTGCAGTTTCGCTTTGTAGTGATGGGAAATATGTTCTGCACAGAATTAAGGATCCATCGAAGGTTTGATTTGAAAGGGTCATCTTTAGGACGGTCGACAGAGAATGTTGAGATAGAAGAGAACACAACACTAAAAGATTTGGATCTAAACTACTGCTTCTATTTGGAACCTTCTTGGCGTGAAGCTTTATTACAGTTAGTGATGCTTCCAATTATATTATATATTGTGTTTCCTAAGTTTGCAAGTTCATGTATGTGAAACAATGTTATCATCAGTATCCATGTTGTGTATTAAACAATGATAATCTCCTTGCACGTTCCTTGCAAGGCCTGGCATGGCTGGCTTTCCAAGTTTCAGACTGACATTCTTCCTGGACTCTTGAGTTCATTGCAACTTGCTAACCCTTTTGTTTTTTGCTTTTTGCTTGGTCTGCATCTTTATTCAGGCAGATTGAGATTGATAGCAAATTTTTGGAAGTGCAGCACATCATGGATTACAGCCTTTTGCTGGGTGTGCATTATCGAGCCCCACAACACTTACGGTCTTTAATGTCTTACAATCGAAGTATAAGTGCTGAAGGATTGGGAGTTCTAGCAGAGGAAGGTGGGTGCCTTAGACACTTATATTTGATGTTCTTTTAGCATGTTGTTCAGGCTGCTTGAAGCAAGGCTGGAGAAAGTGGAAAAAATCATAAAAGAAACTGAACATGAAAAGTTAATTTGCAGATATGTTTTTTATAATAGTTTTTTTAATTATGATTCAACCATGAGGAAGGGAGCATGATGATTTGTACTGCAGACTAACAGTTATATGTTCTTAATGTCCTAGGTTTTAGGCTTAGTGCCTCTGACTAAAGACTCTTAAGCTTGTTTGTGTTTGATTTTAAGTTATTTCTTGATGAAAAATTCTAAAGTTGCTGCTTGGCTAGGAGGAGTTTAATAGCAGCATCCAAATGATCTTTCTCTTCATTACATAAATGTGCACATCATAAGTCAGCTTTGGAACCAATATATCATACATTACACATGGCATCTGTCATATTTTGTCTGGACAGTGATATGACCGCATTGTTCTGAATATATTTTGATATGGGAATTGTTGGTCATATTTCACTGACAGATACTATAGAGGATGAGAACTACCCACAAGGTCTCGTCTTGGTTCCTCGAGGAACAGATGATGATAGTGTTGTTGTGGGTCCTCACATTAGAGGTAGCAGATTACGAGCATCATCAGCTGGTGATGAGGAAGTGGATCTCCTCCTTCCCGGCACAGCAAGGTATGGCATCCAACCCCATCCAATTATACTTGTAAGAAGCTCCACAGGAGCATGTATATTTCTTTCTACAATGCCAAAAGTACTTGTAAAGCTTTTTCGAGCAGTTGCCCTAGATATTTTATGACCGAGGCAATTGCACAACGTAAGTGTTTCTATATTTCATCCTTGAACAAATTAAGCATGCCAAACAGAACAAATATCTTCTGCATTTAAAAAGCTATATTGGATTGATGTGTTTTACAATGATTCATCATTTGTTATTTTTATACCTATTGAGCAGGCTCCAAATCCAGCTTGGGGTGAACATGCCTGCCAGGGCAGAGCAGACTCCAGGGGAAGAGGAAAAACAGACCTTTCATGAAGCATATGATGTTGTTCTGTACCTAGGCATCATTGATATCTTGCAAGAATACAACATGAGTAAGAAGATTGAGCACGCATACAAATCCCTTCAATTTGATTCCTTGTCAATCTCGGCTGTGGATCCAACTTTCTACTCCAGACGCTTCCTAGAGTTCATTCAAAAGGTTTTCCCTCCTAATGTCATTACAAGTTGATACATTTTAGCCCGGATGCGTTTTATGCCCCTTGCCTTTGTTTTTACCTTGTCAGAGAACCATGAGCTTAAATGCTTCAAAATGTATTTCCATTATCATGTGACCAGGTTAAATTCATGTGCAAGCATACACTGTAAATGTGTTTGATTTAATACTAAAAGCTATTCTCGGACCAGACGTGTTTTTTCTTTAGTGTCTTGAAGAGTTCATCTTGAACATTACTCATAATTCATGGTCTTTATTGGTTTTTTAGCAACAATAAAAAAATATGCATATAAACATGAAAATAGGCACAAGTTATAATGAAAAAATTAGATAGCTCACGCTTAATTTTCGTACATCTTAAAAAAACTAAAAAAATAATGCTCAAGCGTACTTGATATTATAAAAAGAAAACTTAAAAAAAAACTAATTAAAATGTAGAGGGATGAAATCAGAAAAAAAAATCAAAGAAAAAAAATACTAAAAAACAAAGTATTATCAAAATCAAGTAAGGTTGTCAAAACCCGTGAATAAAATCATGCGGATATGATAATTTAATAGAAGACAAAACATAACATAAAAGAAGTTTAATTTTAATTTTTAAAATATTCGAACTTCGAAGAACAAAATCAGAAAGGATAAAAAAAATCAACTTCAAAAGAAATTAGAGAAGAATTCATCAAGTATAATATAGTTAAAAACTTGGTTGACCCATGTTTCGGTTAACCTAGGAAAAATCCAGTCAAAACCTGTTGACTATTTAAAAAAAAATGATATCATTTTGACTTTTTTATAAAATAAAAAGATTTGGTTGATTTGAGTTAAAACTCACTCGACCTATGATCCAATAATTGTCTTGATTAACTCCGGGATAGGGTCTAGAAACAATGACAAAACTAAGACAAAATCCTAATGAATAAAACATTGAATGATGAAATAAAAAGAATTAAAAAATAGCAATTAAGAGAATAAAAACCTTGTTTGAAAAAAAATTAAAAGGATAAACTAAAATTTTGAATTGAAAGAAAAAACTAAAAAACAAAAAATCAAATTAACAAATGAATCTAGCTTGTGGGATTCATTTGGATTTGGTCTAAGAATGAAAATTTAAAAAAATTACAATACGATAAAAAAAACTAAAAATCAAAATTAGATAAGGGTCAAACTTTAAATATTATCAAATATTGAATTGAAAGACAATTGAAAAAAAAAATCAAATTCACAAAAAAATTAAAAAAAATAAAGAATATTAATTTGTCTCAATGATGATGGATAAAATTTTAAAAATTAATAAAAAACAACAGGAGCCAACTTAATTCAATCTTCAGAACCTGTGACACGAATCATGAAGTTGGGCCATAATATAAAAGTTAAACATGAAAAAACAACATTGTAAAATTCCCAACCAACCAAAATAATTAGGAATAAACTTGAAAAAATAAATTTAAAAAACAAAAGTGATTTAAAAATTATAGATCTGAAAAGAAAGAGTATCAAATTTGATATAAAAAAATAAAACCAAATCATAAGGTATGCAATTGAAAAGTAAATTCAATTAAAAAAAGGATAAGAACAATTAAAAATAACAATCAAAAGAATGAGCAGTATATTTGATATAAAAAATAAAATGTAAAGGGATGAAATTCAAAAATAAATTAATTCAAAATCAAATACATCACAATCAAAAGAATAAGGACTAAATCCAATATAAAAATCAAGTGTAAAATGATGAAATTGAAAAATAAATTAACCTAATAAATGATTCAAGACCAAACACATTACAATTAAAAAAATAAGAACCAAATTTGATATAAAAATCAAGTGTCAAGGGATGAAATTAAAAAAATAAATCAACTCAATAAATGATTCAAGACAAAATACATTACAATCAAAAAAATAAGAACCTAATTTAACTTAATAAAAAAATAAACATATTTTCTTGTATTTTTGCAATGGCTTGCAAGGTCTTTTGAGAGGAGAGAGAGGGAAGGAAAAAACTCGTTGCTAGAACTCCACAACTCCTCTTCGCCGTAGATGAGCCAAACCACAATGATGGGGTGGCACAACGCATCTAACCTCAAGAGCGCAGACAATGTCCACTTGCTGGCATGTAAAAAGCACGAAAAAAATAATATGTAAAACCCAAAAAGCCCCTAAACCTAAGAACTGACGAGTACTTTTAAGTAAAACCTAATTATCTTTGAAATACATTTAAGTAATTGACCAATACAAAAAAACATATGTAAAACTAGAAAGCCCTTAACCTAAAAAGAATTGTTTTTTTTTTCCATCAAGGACCGTTTAGTAATTATATTGTAGCTAAAACATATGAAATTACCAACCCCTAAACCCATGCTATCTCACAAAAGATAAAATCATGTGGATTGTGAAAGGCTAATACCCACAAAAAGATAAAATCATGTGGATTCGTACAGTGAAAGGCTAATACCTTCTTATATATATATATAAAATGAACAAGGAAATCAACCAAACCAAATAACAAGTTAGATGAGAGTGCCAGGTTTAAGCATTAGAACATATCATCGAGGGGAGTCAAATCCCATGTAACTAGGCTTATCGTGAAGGCCAAGTGAAACAAAGAAATGAAACCAATATGTAAATAGGGCCGAAAACGAAAAACATAGTTTTGCATTTACATGAACACAAGTTTCACCATCATCTCTGCTCCAGAAAGCGTGTTGGTTAAGTTAAGAGCTCAAGGGGCCAAGCGTGTGGGTAAGCAAAGCTCATGTTGGTCCTGCTTTGCACCCTCAAGATCATAACGCGCATGTTCAAGGAAATAAAAACTAAGCAGCTTATTCTTTCTTAGATTTTCCAAAATGACACAATCAACGCCTTCTTGCTAAGCTAAGCGGCATGAATTACATAATGCATTCAGATCTTCAAACAATCATCCATCAATTCAATCCAAGTATTGTTTTAACTACGTAAATGTGCACAAAAACATTAAGCTAGGGCACCTACTGTCCCATGTTGGGAGGTGGTGGGGGTGGACGCATAATCTGGCCCTGCATCTGTTGCCCTGGAAAACCTTGGGGAGGCAGCATTGGAGGTCTACCCACCTGATTGCCAGGTGTGAAATTCGCCATTGCACCACTGCCACCAGGAGGTGGAGGCGGGGCAGGTGGAGCTCCACCTGGAGGCATAGGCCTAGGGCCATTACCCATGGGAGGAGGAGGGGGTAATGATGCAGGCAGTGGTGGTGGTGGGGGTCTTGATCCTGCAG
>Ga0325411_1004974_pt1 | contig 14812 bp, 14 predicted proteins | sample PopdelMetagenome_13_FD_206181 | JGI IMG/M metagenome (GOLD analysis project Ga0325411, IMG submission 206181) | Populus deltoides microbial communities from Bellville, Georgia, United States - Xylem-PdIQD-R4 | ecosystem: Host-associated > Plants > Phyllosphere > Stem > Wood/Secondary xylem... | reverse complement strand
ATCTAATTAATCTCAAGTAAGATCTGGATGGGTTAACTCTAAGGATTTTTTTATTTTTATTTTTTCTAAAATGACTCTATTTAAGCTTATTTTATGTAATCTAAAATGATATCATTTTGATCTTTAAAAAAAAAACCTTAAAATGACATTGTTTTAGGATAGATACGAATTGAACCACCAACCAAAGTTTTCTCGACCAACCCGAGCTTGACTAGGGTTTGATAACTATGAAATTAAAACCAAGAGGTACTAGTTGTTGCCCTATATGGTATTACTGCACTGAGATGAACACCAACATTTATAGATTTTAGGGAGGAAAATGAAAGAAAACAATAGCAACAACCAAAGGAAGAGGCAAAGCTATGATAAGGTTTAGAAAAAAATTTAAACTATTGGATTTGCCTGGATTGGTATTAGACTAAAGAAGACTACTGGTCGTTGGAGACAATGACTTGCTACACTTCATTATCATAAATTATTTTCAAGTCATCAGATACCCTCCAAATTAAGGAAAGTTATTAAACCTGTCACAAGGATCGGATAATAAGTAGAGATGGTTAAATCTAGTCCATCAAAATGCTATAATTTAATTTTTTTTAAGAAGTAAAAACAATGTAATTTTAATTTTTTTAAAAAAGTTAGATTAAATTTTGATTGGATTTAATCAAATCATGAATTAACCTGTCAAATTAACCAAATCAAATCTAAATTAATGTTTTTGACACTTCACGCGGACGAGGAGAAGTCGGGTTGACCCACCACTCCAATCAGGTTTAATAGCTGTGAATGAAGCATTCCATGCCCTATAGCCATGCAAGTGTTGTAACTTTGTATGGAAACATGGAAATTGACAATTCGGAGATGAAGAAATGTTACAGGAGAAATTATATGGGACACAGCAGCCTCAACATAAACAATAGTCCGTAGCCATTTCATGTGCCTTCTTTTTCTTAATTTTATATGTACCCCAAGCAGAGAATGTGACCAAAGGGTTTTTTAACAAGAAAATATTGGATGAACATGTAGCTACGTAATCCAATGGGCACCCAAATTACCTTTACACACAGATCCTCCATTTGACGACTATTCCTCGATCTTTCCTTATAAATTCCACTAGACTTTCACTCTAAGTCCCAGCTCTCTCCCTCACTAAAGTTGAACCCTTGTAGGAGTTTTCATCTTGAAAGGGAAGTCAAGCCTATAGTAACTAAGAGAAACCATGTTTACGTCAAAGAATAAAGTGGGGTATCTCCTGTTGATATTGCTGAGCATTTCAGCTTTTGACCATGGAGTTCTAGGAGCAAGAAATCTGAAGGAGAGGGTGGAATATACGAAGAAAACTGAAGGTTCGGTTAATATTCAAGATGCAACGGTCAGTAGAGCGGTTCCCTCTGGTCCTGACCCCTTAAACAACAGGTAAATCTGCAGATCAGCCAGCACATTCAAATCTTTTCAGGAAATGGATTTATATATACGGTAGTACTGGTCGTGCCATATTTGCAATAGCTTCTACTATATATATATATATATATAGACAGAGAGAGGGATTTTCTATTGATGCTGCGTGCCATACTTTAGAGCATGAGTAGTGAATAAGCGTGGATACCCCTACCACAAGGGTATTAGTTTCACGCATGGTTGTTAAACTCTACACTGATTTGAGAATCTCATGATCTAAAGCTTGATATATTAATGATTCGTTAAATACCACCACACTCACTAACACCCTGTTAGCCTGTTAAGAGAAGGTCATCTGCCGAAAAGACATGCATGCCTTCGTTATACGAGTAAGTTGCGAGTCCGAGAAAATATTGCATCAGCAAATAACTAGTAGAATGGCCAAATCAATAGTAATTCTTTATCAGAGTGATCGACTTCGTTTGTCGAATCTTCATTCTAGTATGCTGAAAGCGTCCTGTATGCAGGGATCTTCTGGAAAATGCCACAAAAATGTTTCCAGCAAGGGTTTTTATTCGAATTTAACATGATAAAATCTATATAGAAGCAAGAGTGCTCTTTGGTACAGTAAAAAAGAATACACTTTATTAATTGGCTAAAAAATATGTGGGGAAACATGAAAGAATATATAACATGACAACAAGGACTATAACTGAACTTGTAATACAACATGAAAAAGGCAGAATAGGAGGCGGATCTAGAGAATCAAAATACCTGTATACATATACATGCCAAAATCCTACTTCTAGGTATGTGGATGTTGTATGATTCACCCATTTCACAACTAAATAACACAACAAAACAACTCTAGGCCCCAATTGCTAAGCTAGAGCCTAGATGTAATGAATGGCAACCAATAAAGTTTTAAAACGTTGGTTTGGTACCTGACTATCAGATTGAGTTTAAAGGAGACACCATTTAGATCTTCAATCCTTCCCCGAGCAGCATCCTTGTGACAGTGCAACTGTGGCTTACGCCCTAGAAACCTCATCATGCATGAAACAATTGGAGTCGATTACAGTCTCAGCCAAACAGCTGCCACTGAACATTTCCAACTTATCCTTCCATCCTCATCACCATCCAACATGTATGTGCGGCAAATTTGGAGGGTCGCAGCTTACTAAATTTGCCCACAAATTAGCAAGTGTGAGAAAGTAGTGCTCCCCATTCCAAACCACCATCTTCATCCCTGTTCAAGGAAATCAAGATGGTAAAAATATTTATTTGTTCAACCTTGTTTAGAAGTTCTATGCATGTATGTCAACATCATCTTATACCATACCAAAAGGGCCACCAACAGAAACCAAGAAATAACAAAACCGCCTGCAAAACTATTACGTTCACAAAATAGCACACTTCAATTTTCTCAATTTATATAAAGAATGAAAGATGAAAATCTCTAAGAACTTCAAAATTACAGTCTGTTCAGAGGAGTTTGTGGACACACAAAAATGAAAACTAACATCTTAGCCACTTTACATGTCATAACTGTTATGAGAAAAATGAATCTTTCAATAGCCTAGCTTAATCCAAAAAATATATAAAGTTATATTCTGCCTACCTGGCACTGCTCCTGCAGCTAAGACTGACAGTCGACAGATAGGGCCTTGTCCACAAAAAACATGGTTATACAGCGTCAGAGTATCAAGATTGTGAATATTCTTAATAGACTCTATTAATGTTGTGCGACCTTGATTATAATAAGCACCAGAAGGATCAGAAATGCTTTGCAGAGCTTCTTCAAGTCCAGAACTTGACCATAGGGTGGAACACTCACTTAGAAGAGTGAACAAGCCCATGGGATCTGTAGAACTAACTAAAATCCATGGCTTATAAAGTCTGGCTGATGACCCAATAACTTCAATAACTCTGTAAATTTCTCCAAGGGCAATGATATAGTTCTTGCCTGTAGTCACCCCAAAAAATATCAAGTTAAAATATCAAACACAAATACAAAGCATCTGTGACCATTACCAAATCTCCTGTTACACAAGAATGCCAATGTGGTACCTTGAGGCTTAGATAATATTTGATCATGGACATCTTTTTGTAATGACTGCGTCCAAATTATGGCGCCATGTTTCAGCTCTCCAGCACAAACAGAGAGGATTTCAGACCACATGGAAACGTAACAAGATTGCTCCTCTCTTGATACCAACGTCAAAATCTTTATTGTTGATGCCACATGTTTGAGGAATTCCATTGTCAATCTCAAATCATTCTCCACCTGTCAAGATGCATGAAACCAGAACCAATAAAAAGCAAAATACTGCATTAGAAAGATCAGAAAATAAACTCGACTCCCAAATGGCTCTGTACATGACTTTGCATAAATGAACCATTAACCAACTTATCAGATTGATGGCATAAGAGAAAGATTACAGATTCTCAAGCCCAAAAGTCAATGGTTCTTTAATGATAAATGAAAGCAAAAAAGACTTACCAATGACAATTTACTTGATAACTGATATTCTGATTCAAACCCTTGGTACTTTGGTTCTTGCAAAACTTCAACAAATTCATTCAGGCACAATTTTTTTGGGGAGTGATTCCCTGAGTCAACTTCACCAGAAAACAAACCATCTCGGCACAGTTCATCATGAAGATTCTAGAACAGCAGGCAAAAATAACAAAACATGAAGTTGTAAACACAAATATATATTTCACTCAATAAGCATTAATTTATCATTACAAATCCAACAAACACAATTAAATGAGTGCCAAAAGATTGAAATTTGAAAGAAAGGGGAAACAGTATTAATGCTTATTACCACATTAATTCATATTGAGGCAGGGCATAAACGTAAGTGATTGTAACAGATATGAGTTGAGTGAGAGAAGAAATACCAAAAAATAAAAAAGATTCAACAAAACACCACAATCTTATAGAAGTATGCTCCAACATATAAATGATTGTAACAGATGTGAAGTGAGACTTGAGAAAGAATGAATACCATAAAAAAAACTGTCAGCAAAATACAAAAAACTTATGGAAGCACGCATCAAAAACTTCCCAGATACAGATTTATCACCAGTTTTGAGGGGCCAAAGTAAATATTTTCCAAGAAAAATAGATAAACAAGCAATCAGATTATAATGCTTTTCAAATAAGTAGTTAGTTCATTGATCTTTTCTGTACAATGTATTTAAAATGGGAAACAAATCAGAGATTCAGCAGCAGCAGCAACAATAATGACACAAGTGACCAAACAAAGCTACCAACCTGTATTTCCTTTTCAAGGGCTTTTACTTCAGCATCTTCACTAGCAGCACTTTGAGCTTTCTAACAAGAAGCATATTGCAAAATTCAATGCCACTAGCAACTCAACCTTCAAGAGAAGAGAGGAGAGTAACTTAACAAGGCTACTACTAACCTTTAGATTATCAAGATGACACAGGGCAAGACAGTGCAATTCCTCCTTCAATTTACAAAAGAAATCGACATAATCATTTAGCTCTGTTTTGGAGGAACAGTCAGTATTAGCCTCTCCAAGACCAATAAAAGAGGCCTGATCTTCAGCTCTGGTCCCTGAAGAGGCAACTTTAAATTCCCAGGAATCATCATCAAAATCATCATTGTCACCTGCTAAATTAGACTCCATTACAGCATTGATGAGGCTCAATCCATTTCCACTGGGGTTTTGGCCAGTAATAATGGCAGTATTCTGCTCAGCTTGACTGTACAAACTTGATATAAGATCATTGATAGCAAAGTTTGAATGAGGACTTTTAATGCCATCTATTGGCTTGGAATCAGGCAGCTCAGATGAAATGTCTTGATAACTCACAGGATCATTGGAATCCTCTTCTTCATCACCAAAAATGGACAAAGGTAGAGCTCCATTTTGACTGATTGACCTTGCCATGTTTCCCTGATCAAGAAGAGCAAATGATCATTATATCAGAGAGCAATATTTGCTCATGGATGTCTGCACCATTAGTGAACTTCACTCTGTCAAAGTTTCAAACATGAATCAAACTCAATCAATTACGTAAAGATGGCGAATAAGAGGAAGAGAGTATAAGCCTCCACAAAGGCATCTTAAATCTACTTTAAAAAAAATAAAATTCCAGATTCACTTCTTTTATTTTTTACGCCACATGCCTTGATGCAAACCATCATTTAATAAAATCAACCACATACATTTTTATTCAAACATGAAGCATTTGAAGTGAGGAACCACCTTGATTTCACCATCAAATGGAAATGCTTCCACAGCAGTAGAAACTTCAACAACCTTTGGCTCTTCCTATAGCCAAAAAACAAAAGGTTTCATATGTTTATGTTCTTCAAGAAGTTCAAACACTGTTGAATCGCAAAAATAAATAAATAAATAAACTCATCACCTTATTTTTTGATCCAGTTTCTGAAAATGCATCTTTAAATTCCCAAGACTCTTCATCAGCATCAACTCCATCATCTGGGGAGGAATGCAAGCCCTTTTTGGTGTTGTTCTGCTCATTTTCAGAGGATGGATGGGACATGGTAGTGTCTTGAGCTAAAGCAGGGGTGAAATCAAATCCAAAGTCCCATTTAGTCGATTTTTGAGAGGTCCGTTGTGATGCACCAGATAAATCATCAGCACCAAGCATCCCACTACCAAATCCAAATGTGTATGTAGCTCCCTCTGAGTTTTCCACCATTCTCCCATCACCCTTCAAACTAAAAAACGTAAGACTTGATAAACCAAATGACATGACAGAAGCAAAGCACATATCCATATTTAACAGCCCTTGACATACAATTGTCATACAGTTTTAGCTACAGACACTAGAGGTATACAAAATTTTAGCTATTTCAAGGGCACATAATTAAGCAGCACTTATGCAAGAATGATCAAAAAGAAAAAGAAAAAGAAAAAAAGAAACCTAAGTTGAACACAAGAGTTCTGTAATGCAGCCACAAATTTTTGTTAAACCAAATATCCACTAGCATGTCCTGATTTATTGATGGTTTTCAATCTTATTAACTTGACGTTTCTAATCCCTACTACGATATGCAAAACAACACAAGCAATATTTGTACACATTATCTTCAGTTGCTGAGAAGTGAAATGCCAATCACAGATGCTTCATTGTTAATTAGGACTGACAATCAAACAAGACAGTTGAAATTTTAAATTTATTAAACTGAATGGAAAGTGAATAATTGAAATATATCTTGTAAATCATCACAACTGTGCTACCTTAGTATTCCCATCTCCAGTCCCAAATTCTGATTCTGCAGCCTTGAAGTCCCACTCATCATCTCCACTAAAACCCTCATTTTCATCAAGTGAAATTGGATTCATCTGTTTTATATCTGAATTCACATCATTTAAGTTTGAATTTGTTAAACCATCCAAACCATTCCAGGTTGAGTTGGATCCATCATAACTCAATGTTGGTTTGATTTCAGTCTTGATCTGCTCACCCTGAACATATTGCAGATGAATTTGTTAAACCAAGAGCAGAATAGAAAACAATAACATCCCTACTGCTAAGCTGCCAAAGTTGACACATCACTCTTCGCCAAAACAAAGACACATACTCAACTGACAAAATAAAGTAAAAATCAGAACATTTTTCATCTATTTCCTCATTTTTTCTCAGCATGCAAAGAAAAAGTTAAAACTAGATCCAACACATTAAAACTAGGTGCCACATATTCCAACTAGGATGACATGTTAAATTATTTTTCAAACTTAATCTAAGGCAACCTGGAAATATCATTACAGTCATCAAATCAACACCGAGACTCAAGCTATCTAATTCTCTTTCTCATATTGCAGAATTTGAAATGAATCGAAGGTGGAAAAAGTTGATCAAAACATTACATAGTTTGAAAGCTGAGTATACAAAGTTTTTTTTTCTAACTTTTCCTGACACAGCTGTTTAGCTTAGATGAGGTGATATCCTGATTGTTTGGAGAGCAAAACAATCTACATCTTGAATTCAATCTCTTTAGATAATATCTTATTGGTGTACATGTCTTCATTCTTCCTCAAAATAAAATTTCTTTCTTTTATGGAAAGATCAAAGCAAAGTATATAGTTGAAAACATGCAATTCGTATGTACTCAGAGAGAAAACTATCCAGTATACAGTAAATATCAATCGATAACAAAAATTAACATTTTACCTTCTCTTTCTCATCTCTAGCCTGCATTTTGGAACCTGTTTCTTTGAACTCCCACTCATCGCTGTTACCAAGTGCTCTATTTCCATCAACCGTTCCCTTATTCAACGAATCCCTACTTGAATGATCTCCATTAACATGCGATTTCCATCCATTCAAATCCAAGCTCAAAGGGTTCCAACTTGAATTTAATCCATTAACATGCGATACCAATCCATTCTCAGTCCTCATTTCACCAGCCTGATTCCATAAATTTCCATTCAAAAACATCAATAAAACAAATCCCACATTCAAATTCTCAAACTAAAACAACAAACAAGCACACTTTCCAAAACTAAAAGAAACTACAAATCAGTAGTTGACCCATATAAACTTAACTACTTAACTCACTTAAAACAAACAAACATAAAAAACAAAATCAAAACTTTACCTTAGAAATCCCAATCTCCACAACAGTTTTACTGTCTGCACCTTCAAATTCCCACTTATCATCATCAAATCCCTCATTACCATGAACCAAACCCAAATCCACTCCATTTCCACTCAAATTCCCATCTTTCTTAATCAAATTTGATTCCATTTTATTCGAATTCAATCCATTTTCCTTCAAATCCAAACCCAACCCCTCTGAATCCAATTCCCCCTTATTTACACCATTCACATTCAATCCATTACCATTCAAATTTCCCAAATTCAAATCCGGCCCATTAAAATTGGATCTGAACCCATCATTCCTCTCCTTCTCTTTATATAAATTAGCTATCAAATCACTCACAATGACACCTGATCCCTCTTTATTTTCCAAAAAATCAAAACTTTCATTTTTTCTAGGCTCGCCCGAATCTGATCCTTCCTCCTCCTCAATTTCTCCAAATATCGAAAGGGGCAGAGCGCCTTTTGGCTTGTCCCACTGAGTCAAGTTATTAACTAAACTCGGTGCCGATCCAGGATGAGTCAGTGACTCGATCACCTTTTGATTTTTTGTAGAGGATTCAAAATCGGTATTTGAGATTCTGGGCAGTGATAAGGCGTGGGAGAGTCCACTGGAATTGCTGCTGACAAAATTGAAATCTCCCCAATCATCGTCGTCAATATTGTTGGTGTTGGTGAAATCTGAGCCGTTGATCATGGTGGGATTGTAATTAACGGCGTCAACTGACGGAGCGAGTATGAAGTCGCTAAGTAATTCTTCTTTCTTCTTCATCGTCTTTGTTCACTGCCATTGCTGTTGTTTTGAGAGCTATGTAGCGCACTGCTGGTGTTTTATATTTTTAAGTGCGCATGTTAAGAGTGAGCGCACTGCGGTTTATTTTAGATTTTGATGGAAAGAGTATTAAATTGGGTGCTGCGTCTGCTGATTGGACCCAACTAGTGGGGATGTCTCTCTCTCTCCCCGTAATCATTGATGCTTGGAACGCTGGCTATAAAGTTGTTTGGTGTTTTATGATTTTTTTTTTCTCGCTCCATAATTATACCGTCTAAATATTTAGTTGATTTAGTAGAGAAATTTTTACAAGTTTATCTAATTTTATTCACAGGGTAGAAAAAAGATTTTTATACAGGTTAAAAAAATAAAAAAATATATTTAAAATAAAAAAAGTTTTATAATGAATTTTTATTTTTTTCAAAATATAATGTATAATGGAGAATATATCCTCTCTGTCTGCCTGTCTCCACCATTTCTTCTGTTTCAAGATATTAATCACGCAATAAGGGATCAGAAAGCAAGTTGAGCACACAGTTGTTGAAGCACAACTTTTATTTATTTTGAACACACTTTACATGACAAAGAATGAGGAAAATGGATCATTCTGCCCACAAAATAAATCTTTGGCAGAAGAAAACAATCACAACTTATAGATCACTCTTTAACATCTTTGCTCTCAAAGTAAGCAAACAACACTCAAAATGACAAACCCTAGAAGGAATAGTAAGCAGAAGTCACAGAAAGGCTCACAACACTAGATAAAAAAGTATTCCCAGAAACATAGACACAGCACCAGCCCCTGAAACCATACCATTTGTGCCTGCAGAGCTACTCCATGTTGATGTATTTCTGTTCAAAACAACCACCATCCAATAATCATTAGAGCCAACTCCTGCTCCAGTATAGCTCGAGTCCTTAATGTACTTCTTATATTGGGTTCGAGTATAATTATGGAGCAATGGAACTGCTTCCACTTCATCCGCAGGCGCGCAAACTGGCATCACGACAGCATCTGTGGCATGGCTAGTGCCGACGCAGTCTTTTAATTGATCAGGGTAGCTGTCTAGTTTAACCTGGTCAACAGGAGTGGTTTCGTTACAAGGTTGATCTAGCCTGTCAGCAATCTCATTAGCAAGGCATTTTGCCTTCTTGTTCTTGGTAAGGGCTGGGATGTCCAGGAATAGTGTCCTGTAAGCATTGATGTTCTTGAAGAGTTCGTGTTTTTCATCTGCAAATATACAAGAGACTTGCATGGATTAATTATCTGTATAATGCAATGGAAACAAATCTATTTAGACATGATAATTCATTAATAACATGGCATAATTGCTAGATTGCAGATCATATAAAAACAACAGAGAAAAAGATTTACAATCTAACAACACTTCAATGCAAGCTGATCGTTTAAGAAAACCACAAACAGATATCAAGGGAGATAGAGAGAGAGGAGTACCGCCACAGCTCAGTACTGCAGAAGAAAACAAGAAGATGGCTTGAAAAAGCACAAAGAGGCAGATGTTAACTTGGAGAGAGGCCATAGCTAACAAGTTTAATTGCCCTTCTGAATATTACAGCACAAAGAATTCTTAAGAAGATCAAAGAAGAGAAGATGCTGCAATTAATTTATATAGTGTTAGCTTCTTTATACTTGAATATTTATTCTTTCCTTGTTTGATTGTGCTTGCATTTTTCTTGAATGCGAAGGCTGCTGCCAGATTCTCCTTTATGTCTCTGTTACACAAAGGAACTGTAGATACCAAACCATGCTTTACAAAAGCTTTTGGTTTGGCTTCTATCAGGTTATACAGAAACCGAAAGGTTCTGCTCATATAAAATTCTTGCTATGCATTTCTTGAGTTCCCTCAGCAATAAAAAAAAGTGAAATTTTGAGCTCAAAGATTTATGCTCTCCTTTTTTCCTCATTACCTTCTTCTTCTCCTCCTGCATCTACCAATGTCAATGCTACTACTTGATACGAAGAAAGGAAGAAGTAAATCAAAGGAAAGTAAAGAAATCAAACAATTTGGACGATACAAAAAGCTTATTCAAGAAACAGATTAAAACACAGAAAAGAAAACACAAAGGAAAAGGAAGCAGAAAGAGGCAGAGAAGCTGCAGAAAAAAAAAGCATTTCTCAGAATTTGAGTTAGGCGAGTGGGAATCAATGGACAGCTCAGTACAAAACCTCTCCGAATCCAATGACAGTTTCAAGATCTCGTGTCAAATTCAAATTTCAAGGTTTCAAGTGCTTAATAAATTTTGATGATTATAAAAGTTCCAAGAATATCTCTATTCGATAAATTTTTTAAGGTATTTCAAATAATAGCTAAAATAATTATTATTTTTCAGTCTCAAATTGAATCATAAATTATATAAATATTGGCCAAACGTATATAAGTGTTAATCATAAAATGAAATACTCATCAACAACTAGTATATTAATTCAATCAAAGAAATTATTCACATATTTATAGTAAGGTTACATAAAAAATCTTAGAATAAGAATTTATTTCATAGTCAAATTAAAAAGAAATAAATTTGATAAAAAAAATCTCAAGAGTAGAGAATGACAGTAGAATATTTAGGTGTTTCCAATCTGCAGTGAGTTTTTCCTCACCTTTTTTGCTCTGTTCCTCTCTATTCTTTATGCTGCCTCCTCTTTTCTTTTTTGGTGTATTGTAGGGTCTCTCTCCATCTCCCCTTGTCACCCTAGCTGATCCCTTGGAAGCCTTGTATATTCTGTTTTGGCTTCTTTATTCTCCGGGTATTGCGGGGCAGAATTGGGGCATTAAACGTGTGAATCCAAACTTCTCTATTTCTGATGAAATTGTAGAAAATTGAATCTTCTTTCCAGCAATACTGATCTTGCAATTTTTGAACCTCTTAGACTTGAGATATGAGCTATAACTCGAGACAGTGCTAGGAGTGCAGAAAGTTTGGAATTGATTCGATCCTTGTTTTTTCAACTTGTTTTTTCGACTTCAAAATAACAAAACTGAGTTCTATGCTTTTCGTATATTTTGTAGATCGTCGCCTCATATTTTCAAAATAGTGATGAACACTTGAAATTGGATTGTATAACTTTCTTTGCAATCCAAAATCAATCAGCGTTCGGTTTTACTGCTGAATTCTACCTACTCCGTAATTTAATATTTGTAAAACACATTAATTTCCCACGAGATCAATAATTTAAAAAAAATTCAAAACTCTAATTAACTTGTTCAACACATCCAAAATATTTCAAAATCAAAACACAAATAATGAAAATACACATGCTATAAATTCCCTTTATCACTCACCATTCTTGATTATGAAAGTGATTAAGATATTAATTACCTCCTACAGGGCAGCTTTTGAGTACTATTTATAGTTAGGATAGAAGGGACGAGATGGAGCTAGTGAATGTATTCTCAAACAATCTGTCTCTTTTTAAAGGAAGACAGCCCCTTGGTATATGAATCTAAAACCAAGGAAAATTCAGAATCCTTGAGAGAAAACATAAAATCCGTAATTAAGCTACAAATTCAAAATTAAATGGGAAAATAACATCTTACAAGCTTAATTTAAAGGTTTCTCGAAATGAATGGCATAGAATCTACTTTCCAAATTTAAAAGCGATCCAATTATTGGATAAAATGGGATGAAGCCTCTTCTTGGTCTTGAATTTGTACTTCCAGCTCATAAACGTAACTGCTAGGCTATCAAAATATTCTAAACACAACATATCGATGTCCTATTGAGCAAAACCTTCTTCATCATAATGCCACCGCAGAAACCAGAATTAATTAATGGCCAGAAGCACTCATGTCTTTGATATGCATAAAGGTGGCCTAAACTTTGTCTGCTGTTAATGGATCACAAAGCTACTCACACAGTGCTTGAATTGCAGAACTTGCCTTTTATTTCATCTCTTATTCGCAACACACTTTACATGACAAAAAAATAATTGAAAAAAGAGGGTCATTCTGCCCATGAATTGCAACATTGGCAGAGGAAAACAATCACAAATCATAAGCACTACTAGCACCATTCCTCACCAGGTAAGCAAACAACACTCACAATGCAAACCATTGGAGGAATAATATACAGAAGTCACAGGAAGAACTCATGACACCAGATAAAAGAGCATCCCCAGAAACAAAGACACGACTCCATGACCAAAACCAAGCTTTGAAACCAAACCATTTGCGCTTGCAGAACTACTCCATGTTGAGGTTTTTTTGTTCAAAACAACCACCATCCAATAATCATTGGATCCAATTCCTATCCCGGTAAAATTCGAGTCTTTTATGTAATTTACATACCGGGTTCGAGTATAATTATGAAGCAATGAAACTTCAGCTAGACCATCCTCAGGCAAGCAAACCGGCAATACTACACCATCTGTGGTATGGTTAGTGCCAATGCAGTTAGCTAATTGATCTGGGTACTTATCTAGTACAACCTTGAAAGGACGAGTGGTTTCATTACAAGGTTGCTCTAGCGTGGCAGCAATGTTTTTTGCGACGCATCTTGCCTTCTTATTCTTGGTCAGGGCCGGTATGTCCCAGTATGATGTCCTGTAAGTATTGATGTTCTCCAAAAGCTTGAGTTCGTCACCTGCAAATAGTATAAGAAACTTACATGGATTAATTATCATCATAATGCAATGAAAGTTTATAGCCATAACAATTCATCAATAATGTGATATAATTGGAAAAATATTGTTTCTTGGTACATTGCAGTTCACATCTAATGCATTTCAGTCCTATGAAAACATCAGAAGAAAATTTCAAGCCCAACAACACTTGAATGCAAGTTGATCATATAGGAACACCAAAAAAAGATATTCATGGAGAGAGAGAGAGAGAGAGAGAGGGAGAGAGAGGATTACCGCCATAGCCCAATACTTCAGAAGAAAGCAAGAAAATGGCATGAAAAAGCACAAAGAGACAGATGTTAACTTTGAGAGAGGCCATAGCTAACAAGTTTAACTGCCCTTCTGAATATTACAGCATAAGAATTCTTAAGAAGATCAAAGAAGAGTAGTTGCTGGACTTAATCGGTATAGCTTCTTTATACTTGAATATTTATTCTTTCCTTGTTTAATTGTGCATGCATTTTTCTTGACTGTCAAGGCTGCTACCAGATTCTCCTTTATGTCTTTGTTACACAATGGAGCTGCGGATACCAAACCATTCTTGACAAAAGCATTTAACTACTATCAAGTATTGAGATTCGTCTATACACAAACCGAAAGGTTCTACCTGTATAAATCTTTTACTGAGCATTTTCAGCATTCTTAAAAGATAAATTTTGAGCTCGAAGATTTATATTCTCTTTGTTTTACTTTTTCTTCATTCTTCTTTCTCTTCCCCTGCATCCATCAATGTCAATATATGTTACTTTTTGATAATAAAGTAACATTAATCTTGGTCAACTATTCTCATCAGAATGAAAGTATTCTACTCTTTTTTACAAGAGATTGACCTAGTCAGGTTTAACTGGATCAATAACTTATCGAGTTCAACTAAAATCCTGATCCTAATTAAGTTTTGAGTTACAAATTTTCCAAGTCAACATACGAGACCATGCCGGATTTAGCAATCATAAACTAAACTCAAACTCCAACTAAAGCTAGAAAGATTATCGGAAAAGGAAAGCCTCGGATGCAGAGACCCCTGCCACCCGCCCACACCCCCCCCCCCCCAACCTTGACCTTGAAGCTTGGCAACTTAAAATGGCTAAAAAAACATTCTACTCCCACAGAAGTTTCGAAGCTAGAATGATCCTCGATGCTTTCCGTGTTTCTTTCTATATATCAACAAACACTAGAGAATCAAATATACCACACATTTCCAGACCATCCTCCACCAAATTAACCTCACTACACGCATAGATAATGCATCTTTCATATCCAACAGGGAAAATGCAAGAATAGGTGTCAGTTGATCTCTCCACTATTAAAACATATCGCTATTACAATATCTACCGATAACGTCTTATTGACATTGCGTATAGAGAAAGATAACAGGTTATTTTTGAAGCTTT